>Ga0210401_10000020_pt1 | contig 200669 bp, 155 predicted proteins | sample IncBWH32MmetaG_FD_150866 | JGI IMG/M metagenome (GOLD analysis project Ga0210401, IMG submission 150866) | Forest soil microbial communities from Barre Woods Harvard Forest LTER site, Petersham, Massachusetts, United States - Inc-BW-H-32-M | ecosystem: Environmental > Terrestrial > Soil >...
ATCTGTCGAGAAGAATCACGGCAAAGGTATCGGTCAGCAGATATCGCAGCGCCTGTTTGCCGGATTGAGCGCAGACCACCGTGACTCCAGGCTGGTCGAGTACGGCACTTAATGCCACGAGGTTCTGCTCTTTGTCGTCGACGAGCAGAACCTTCACCTCACTCGGAGCGGCCGTTACAGCGGTCGACGGACCGTCCGTGATCCCCAGACCCCCGTCAGTTTGTTCGCCTGGCATCACGTGCAACCTTTCCGGTCCTCCCTCGTTGGCTGCGGGATCTCAGCGGCGCAACCATGCCCGGCAGCTCGACAGCATCCGGTGAGCATCAACCGGCTTCGACAGATAATCCCAGGCGCCGGCCTCGATGCACCTCTCCCGATCGCCTTTCATCGCTTTGGCCGTGACCGCAACGATGGGCAGCGACTTGAAACGCGGAACGCGCCGGATGGCCCGCATGGTGTCGAACCCGTCCATGTCCGGCATCATGATGTCCATCAAAACGATCTCGACGTTTGCGTTCAGGTTCAGCTTCTCGATTGCTTCCCGCCCGCTCTCGGCAGATACCACTCTCATGCCGTGGTGCTCGAGCACGCTCGTCATCGCGAAGATGTTTCGAATATCGTCATCCACGATCAGCGCAGTCCTCCCACGCAGTACGTCGTCGCTCTCATACAGCGTGCGAAGAATCTGTTGCCTGGTGGACGACAACTGCGCGAAAGGCCGGTGCAGGTAGAGGGTCACCTCATCCATCAGCCGCTCGGGCGACATCACGCGTTTGACGACGAGCGTTTGCGCTGCTTTTGCAAGTTGCCGCTCCGCCTCGGCGTCGAGCGGCTCCGGCATGTAGATGACCATCGGCAGATCATCGGACCCGAGTCGGTCGACGAGCGTGGCCAGACACCGCGCAAGGGGTATCGTCCGCAGCGGTGGCCGAACCACCACGCAATCGAACGGTGCGGAGCCCATTTCGGCCATCGCTTCGGTTGTCGGGCGCACGATCCGGATGTCGAGGTTCTGGTCATGCAGCGCATCGGAAATTTCCGTCGACGCCGCATCGGATTCGGTCACCACGAGGAGCCGCTGTCGCGCTCGTCCAAGCACTGCCTTGATCCCGGAAAACACCTCTTCAAGCGCCTCCCGGGTACGCACTGGCTTGGACAGGACGCCCATGGCACCCATCGCCAGCGCGCGTCGCCGCTCCTCGTCGCCGGAAATGACGTATACGGGTATGTGGCGGAGCTCGACCTCGGTCTTCAGACGTCCGAGCACTCGACAGCCGTCCATGTCCGGCAGTCGGATATCGAGCGTGATCGCATCGGGCTGGCGCTCGCGCGCCAGCGTCAAGCCGGCGGCGCCAAACGCCGTCACCACGGTGCGAAAGCCCTGCTCGCGTCCCATATCGCGCAGGATCTGCGAGAACGCCGCATCGTTTTCGATGATCAGCATCGTCGGCGCCCCCGCACCGAGTGCCTCGGCCCCGACCGCCGCAGTCTCCGGCGCCACCTTCGGAACGTCGGCGACCGCGGGCTGCGACTGCCGATTCACCGGGAACACATCGCGATACGGCGACACCGCCTCGGGTGCGACGGCCACGCTGCGGCTGTCGCGTGGCGTGAAGCTTTGCGGCAGGTACAACGTGAAGGTGCTTCCCTGATGGACCTGACTCGTCAGCACGAGCTCTCCGCCAAGCAGGCGCGAAAGCTCGCGACTGATCGCCAGGCCCAGGCCCGTCCCACCGTACTTGCGGCTCGTGCTGCCGTCGGCCTGCTGGAATGCCTCGAAGATGATCTTCTGTTTCTCGAGCGGGATGCCGATCCCGGTATCGGCCACCGAAATCGCGATGACCGAGGCCGCCTTATTGAGCGCCTCTTCGTCGCGGCTCCAGCCGCTCGGCGCCGGCGCAATCCGCAGCGACACCCGCCCGGCCTCCGTGAATTTGAACGCGTTCGACAGCAGGTTCTTCAACACCTGTTGCAGGCGTTTGGAATCGGTATGAATGACTCCCGGCAGATTCTCCGCGAGGTCGACGTTGAACTCGAGCTTCTTGGCCTCGGCGACGTGGCCGAACGTCCGCTCAACGTACTCCAGGAGGTCCTGCACCCGCAGTTCCTCGATATCGACGACGACCGTCCCGGATTCAATCTTCGAAAGGTCGAGGATGTCGTTGATCAGGCCGAGCAAATCATTGCCCGACGCATGGATCGTCTTGGAGAACTGGACCTGCTTGTCGGTAAGGTTCGAATCCTGGTTGCGCGACAGCTGATCGGAAAGGATGAGCAGGCTGTTCAACGGCGTTCGAAGCTCATGAGACATGTTCGCCAGGAACTCGGACTTGAACTTTGACGTGAGCGCCAGCTGTTTGGCTTTTTCCTCGAGAGCCTGGCGCGCCTGCTCGACTTCCGAGTTCTTTCTTTCCACTTCGACGTTCTGGTCGGCCAGCAATTTCGCCTTCTCCCCGAGCTGCTGGTTGGTCTGGCGCAATTCTTCCTGCTGCGCTTGAAGCTCCGCCGCGAGCGATTGCGACTGCTTCAGGAGATCTTCTGTTCGCGTGTTGGCTTCTATGGTGTTCAGGACGATGCCGATGCTCTCCATGAGCTGGTCGAGGAAGCCCAGGTGGGTCGGGCTGAACCGCTCGAAGGACGCGAGCTCGAGAACCGCCTTCACGGTGCCCTCGAACAGCACCGGCAAGACCACAAGGGTCGCCGGTGTGCCGGCGCCGAGCCCGGAGGAAATCCGGATGTAATCCGCCGGGACGTTCGACAGCAGGATCTGTCGCTTCTCGATCGCACATTGGCCGATCAATCCCTCCCCTAACGCCAACGTCGGCCGCACCGCGTCGTGCGTGCTGTGTCCATAGCTGGCCAGCAGCTTCAGCTTCGAGGTCTCCTCCGAGTTGTCCAACGTGTAGAGCACGCCCTGTTGGGCCGCGACGACCGGGGCCAGTTCCGAAAGGGTCATTTTGCCGACGGTCAGGAGGTCGCGTTCTCCCTGCAACATCCGGCTGAATTTCGCGAGGTTGGTCTTGAGCCAATCCTGCTCGCTGTTCTTCAGAGTCGTGTCCTTCAGATTCCGGATCATCTCGTTGATGTTGTCCTTCAGCGCCGCCACTTCTCCCCGCGCCTCAACTGCGATCGAACGCGTCAAGTCGCCCTTGGTGACCGCCGTCGCCACTTCAGCGATGGCCCGGACCTGCGTGGTCAGATTCTGGGCCAGCTGATTCACGTTGTCGGTCAGAGCCTTCCAGGTCCCGGCGGCGCCCGGCACGCTGGCCTGGCCTCCGAGCTTTCCTTCGACACCGACTTCCCGTGCCACCGTGGTCACCTGGTCCGCGAACGTGGCCAGCGTGTCGATCATGCTGTTGATCGTGTCGGACAGCTCGGCGATCTCGCCCTTCGCTTCGACCGTCAGCTTCCGGTTGAGCGCGCCGCCGGCAACTGCCGTGACGACCCGCGCGATGCCGCGGACCTGGCTGGTGAGATTGCTCGCCATGAAGTTCACGTTGTCGGTCAGATCCTTCCAGACCCCCGACACGCCCTGCACATGAGCCTGTCCGCCGAGATTGCCTTCGGTGCCGACTTCGCGTGCGACGCGGGTGACTTCGGCGGCGAACGAACTCAATTGGTCCACCATCGTGTTAACGGTGTCCTTCAGTTCGAGGATCTCACCCTTGACGTCGACTGTGACTTTCTTTGAAAGATCGCCGCTGGCCACCGCCTTGGTGACGTGCGCGATGTTGCGCACCTGGTCCGTGAGGTTGCCGGCCATGAAATTCACGCTGTCGGTCAGATCTTTCCACGTACCTGCCACCTCTCGCACGTCCGCCTGGCCACCGAGCTTGCCTTCGGTCCCGACCTCTCGGGCCACGCGCGTTACCTCCGAGGCAAAGGAGCGCAGCTGGTCGACCATCGTGTTGATCGTGTCCTTCAGCTCCAGGATTTCCCCTTTCACGTCCACGGTGATCTTCTTCGACAGGTCGCCATTGGCGACGGCGGTTGTCACCGCGGCAATGTTGCGCACCTGCGCGGTAAGGTTGCCGGCCATCGAATTCACGCTGTCGGTCAGGTCCTTCCACGTGCCCGCCACTCCCCGCACGTCCGCCTGGCCGCCCAGCTTGCCTTCGGTCCCGACCTCTCGAGCCACGCGCGTCACCTCCGCCGCGAACGAGCTCAGCTGGCCGACCATTGTGTTGACCGTGTTCTTCAGCTCCAGAATCTCGCCCTTGACGTCCACGGTGATCTGTTTGGACAGATCTCCATTGGCAACCGCCTTGGTGACCTCGGCGATGTTGCGGACCTGCGCCGTCAGGTTGCCGGCCATGAAATTGACGCTGTCGGTCAGGTCCTTCCAGGTACCCGCCACGTCGCGGACCTCGGCCTGTCCACCGAGCTTGCCCTCGGTGCCGACCTCTCGGGCGACGCGCGTGACTTCCGAGGCAAAGGAGCGCAGCTGGTCCACCATCGTGTTGATGGTTTTCTTCAGCTCCGAGATCTCGCCGCGCGCGTCGACCGTGATCTTTTTCGACAGATCTCCGGTGGCGACAGCGGTGGTCACGTCCGCGATGTTGCGGACCTGCGCCGTGAGGTTGCCGGCCATCGAGTTCACGCTGTCGGTCAGGTCCTTCCACGTTCCGGCCACGCCCTTTACGTCGGCCTGCCCACCGAGTATGCCTTCGGTACCCACCTCGCGAGCGACGCGCGTGACTTCCGCGCCAAACGAGCTCAGTTGATCCACCATCGTGTTCACGGTGTTCTTGAGCTCCAGGATTTCGCCGCGCACATCAACGGTGATCTTCTTCGACAGGTCGCCGTTGGCCACGGCCGTCGTGACCGCCGCGATATTGCGGACCTGCGCCGTGAGGTTGCCGGCCATCGAGTTCACGCTGTCGGTCAGGTCTTTCCATGTTCCCGCTGCCCCTCTCACATCGGCCTGGCCACCCAGGCGACCTTCCGTCCCCACCTCGCGAGCGACGCGTGTCACCTCGGCCGCAAAGGAGCTCAGCTGATCGACCATGGTATTGATGGTGTTCTTGAGCTCCAGGATCTCGCCGCGCACGTCGACGGTGATCTTCTTCGAAAGATCCCCCTTCGCCACCGCCGTTGTCACTTCGGCGATATTGCGGACCTGAGCCGTCAGGTTACTGCCCATCACGTTGACGCTGTCAGTCAGGGCCTTCCAGGTACCGGCTACCCCCTGCACGTCCGCCTGTCCCCCCAGTCGCCCTTCGGTGCCAACCTCGCGAACAACGCGTGTCACCTCCGCGGCAAAGGAGCTCAACTGATCGACCATCGTATTGATCGTGTTCTTCAGCTCCAGGATCTCGCCCTTGACATCGACGGTGATCTGCTTGGAGAGGTCGCCGTTGGCCACCGCTTTGGTGACCTCGGCGATGTTGCGCACCTGGGCGGTGAGGTTGCCTGCCATGAAATTCACGCTGTCGGTCAGGTCCTTCCACGTTCCGGCCACCCCTTGAACGTCTGCCTGACCGCCCAGCTTGCCTTCGGTGCCAACCTCGCGAGCGACACGGGTGACTTCCGATGCGAACGACCGCAGCTGGTCGACCATCGTGTTGATGGTGTCCTTGAGCTCCAGGATCTCACCGCGCACATCGACAGTGATCTTCTTCGACAGGTCGCCTTTGGCCACGGCGGTGGTGACATCGGCGATGTTGCGCACCTGTGCGGTGAGGTTTCCCGCCATCGAGTTCACGCTGTCGGTCAGGTCTTTCCAGGTGCCCGCCACGCCCTTCACGTCGGCTTGGCCGCCCAGCTTGCCTTCCGTGCCCACCTCCCGCGCAACGCGCGTCACTTCCGAGGCGAAAGACCGCAGTTGATCGACCATCGTGTTGATGGTGGCCTTCAGCTCGAGGAACTCGCCTTTGACGTCGACGGTGATTTTCTTGGTCAGGTCTCCGGTGGCAACAGCGGTTGTCACTTCAGCGATATTGCGGACCTGGCCGGTCAAATTGCCCGCCATCAAATTGACGCTGTCGGTAAGATCCTTCCACGTCCCGGCGACGCCTACGAGGAGCGCCTGTCCTCCGAGCTTGCCTTCGGTGCCGACCTCGCGGGCCACGCGCGTGACCTCCGACGCGAACGATTCCAGCTGGTCGACCATCGTATTGACCGTGGTCGCAGTCTTGAGAAACTCGCCCCGCAACGGTCGCCCGTCGGCTGCAAGTGCCATCATCTGCGACAGATCCCCGTTCGCCACTGCGCCGATGACGCGCGCCGTTTCAAACGTGGGATTCACAAGATCCGAGATCAAGTCGTTGACGCAGTCCACCGACTCGCGCCAGGCTCCTCGCACATCGCCCAGGTCCGCTCGCTGCGACAGCTTGCCCTCCTTCCCCACGACCGAGCGGATGCGTTTCAGTTCGTCCGCCATTCGTTGGTTCAATTCGCTGACTTCATTGAAGCAGTCCGCGATCTTTCCATCGATGCCGATCAGATGGGAAGGCATCCGCACGGAAAAATTGCCTTTCTTCAGTGCCAGAAGACCGTCCAGCAGCTGCACCGAAACCGCCGGAACCAGCTCGTCCCTATGCATCGGGTCCTCCACTTGACCGTGTAGGTTCAAATTTCCAGCGTCCGTGCCAACTGCTTCGGCCGCTGATGCCGCTGCGTCGCTGTCGACCAGAGGCGGATAAGACGGGCGCAGCTGCATTTCTACCGGCGCCTCACGCAGATCGAACTCGATCCGGAACCGTTCGCGCGCCTGCGCGCCCGATCAGTACGTTGTCGTCGCTCGTATGCCGAAGCGAGACGTGATAGAGGTTGAGCTGTTCGGCGCAATTGCGGATGTCGATCAGGTTGAGCCAGACTGCGCCGCGAGCGCCACGCGAACTGATTCGGTGACTTGGCGGCTGCGCTGGCCCCTGGCCGATTTTTGCCCAGGACAATATTGATTTCTCTCTCGATCGAGCGGCGCGCCGTCATGCTCGCTTCCAACTGCTCCGGACTTGGCCAAAGCGCGCTCATTCGCTCTAAGCCTCCCGGTGAACCGAACCGAGATCGACGACAACACCCCTTCACCCGCGTATAGGCTACCCCGCGTTTGCGATATCTAAAAGACGACCTGAGGATTTTTCAGAGAATTGTCCAAGACGATCTCCTTGAACAACGCCCGTGAACGTTGTAAAAGCCACGCTCTCGATATGGCCTCGGCTACCCTGCCCCGGTTTGCCGCGGGCCTTCACCGACGGCGCCAAATCCCGGCCGCAACGACCGTGTCTAGCAAGAGGACCAGGCCGCGCCGATGCCTGAAATCCTGATCCGGCCGCGCGCCCGGGAGGACACCGAAGATTGATCGAAGGCGGGCGGGGCGCTCAGGGAATCACCAGGTCCGTCAGGGCCGAAACGCCTCCCGACCCATCGCTACGAGGCGCCAGAATGTAGCCGCCCTTGGCGGCGAAACGCTGTCCCATGCCAAGGCTGAGCGAGGCGAGCATCGGATGCGTCACGACGCTGCCCACCGTGTACTCGACACGCTCGATCAGGTGCTCTGGCGTAAAGTCGCCGGCGTTGGCGCGAACGGCTTCATCGATCAGGCTCATCACGAAATAGGTGTTCGCCTGCAGCAGTGCCTGGCTCTTGACCAGATGGTGCGTGCTCATCCAGGCCGACCAGGACGCCGTGGCGGACGCCGGGGCGGCGGGGTTCAGGGTTGAGATGAACCGCAACCGCTCATTCAAGCGCGGGTCCGACGGCGTCGGCTGTCCGGAATAAGAGTTATCGACCACGAAGATCGGCGGCAGCGCCCTCTCGCCGGTCAGTTCGGCGAGCCCGGCCAGGTCGGGGCGGTCCGTCCACAGGATGAGCGCGCAGACGCTGTCCTGTCCCAGCACTTGGCGCCAGAACTCAGGCGGCGTCGGGGCGCGGGGGTCTACGACGTGGTCGACGACTCGGCGCGCCTTGACCCGGCCCATGGCCTGGCGCAGCGCCGCGGCCGGCTCGTAGCCGTTCCAGTTACCCGGTAGGACCTGGACGATGCGCCCCGACGCGAACTCGTTCGGTTGATCGGCCAGGTAGCGCGCGAGGATCTGTGCCCTCAGCACCGATCCCTTGTCGAAATACAGGGCGTAAAAGGCCGCGGTGTCGGCCACGGGCAGCCTCGTATTCGGGAACAGGCACGGCACCTTCTCCAGCTGGCAGAATTCATGAACCGGCAGCCAGGTGTCTGTGGTTAGTCCGCCGATCAGCGCGAACACCGGCTGTTGCGCGTAAAACGCCTCGAGCTGCGCGCGCCGGGCGTGCGCAGTGCCGCCCAGCGTCCACACGTGAAGTTCCCAGCGCAGGTGCAAGTACGCTCCGGGCTGCGCCCCGTCCGCGCGCCCCTGCTGCGCGTGGGACCGGGAGGCGGATTCCTCATTGAGGTCCTGCACGTAGCGCTGCATTACGTCGAGCATCGCCTGCTTCGTTTCGGCCGGCACGTCTTCGGTGACCACGGTCCCAAGATGAACCACGGAGTTGACGACCCCCGGCGACGGCCTGGGTGCGAGCTTTTTCAGGTAATCGATCAGCTGGGCCAGCTCGCCGGGCTGCATCGCGTAACGCGGCATCAACGGGCTCAGCGCCCGCCCGCCCGGGTCGATGCCGTCACGGATCGCCACGGCCAGGCTGTCGTCCGTATAGGCTGGCCTGACGCCGGGCTTGGGCGCGTACAAGGCTGCCCCGATCACCGGCGGGATCGACTCCTGGCCCTCGCGCGCGCCGAGTCCGGATCTTTGATGGCAATTGGCGCAGGCGACTTGGGTCGCCGCCACGACCGATCCGCCACGGGTTGCGACCGCCGTCCGATAGCCGGGCAGGATCCCCTCGCGGTACATGCGCATGCCGACTGATTCGGTGGGCAGATCCAGCTGCAGGTGGCTCCACATCCCACCGGGACCGGTTTCTTTCATGCCGCCGGGATTCATTTCCCCCATCGTCTGGCCGGCTGCAGGCCCCGCAGCGCAGAGCCAGGCGGCGAAAAAGGTGCCGCAAGCGAGCCGGAGGGGGTTCGGTGGATGCATTGCTGCTGTATTGAAGGGTCCCGCCGGATCAGGAGCGCATCGCCCGGTATTCGCGAACCAGTGTGGCAGGGCTCACCAGTCCATCGAACCGGATCCAGGGTTTGCCCTGGGACGCCCTGAGGAACACGACCGACGCATGGTCCATCTTGTTGACCCGATAGGCCTCGAACGCCCGCCGGACCTCGCTGATGTCCTTCGGGTTGCCGGTCAGAAAACGCCACTGGGCCCCCGCACGGTAGGTCTGAGCATAGGTGCGCAAAACCTTCGGGGTGTCGTACTCCGGATCGATCGTGATCGAAACCATCCGCAGCTTGGCGCCGTCGGCACCGAGCTCCCGCTGCACCTGCGCGAAGGTCTCGCTCAACAGCGGGCAGATCGCGGTGCAGCTGGTGTAGATGAAGGTCAGCATCATCGGTTGGTCGGTTTCCAGCAACGGGCGCAGTGCGACGGTCCGGCCGTCCATGTCCATCAGCGTCACGTCGGGCGTGAAGTAGCTGCGCTCGGTTCGCGTCGCCGCCCCGGCGGTCGCAACTGCTTGAGGATGCAAGCGCTCCCCCGAATCGTGATGATGCGCCTGCACCGCTTCGGCGAACGGACGGAACACGTACGGGAAGTCGGCCTGGCCCGACCGGCCCGCGGTCTTGAACGCGATCGTCAGACGGTAATCACCGGGCTGCGGCAGGCTCACGCCACTGCGGAAGACGCCGCTCGACCGCGCGGCCATCTCGCTGCGCTGCGCCTGGCGGGTGCCTCCGGTGACCGCGATAGACACCTCGCCCTGCTTGAGGAACTCGCCGGATTGGTCGTCCTTCAGCGTGACCGTGAACACATGGTTCGGATCGCCGGACTTGATGCCGGGATCCTGTGCCTGCAGCACGTACAGCTCGACGCGCACGCCGTTGACGGTTCGATTGCCGACCGCGCCCCCCAGGAGGTTCCACGGCACCGTCACGGTCCCCTGCGGTGTGGTACCGGTGTGACTCATGTCGCTTTCGGTCGCGTCACTTTCAGGCGCGGTCGGACCTGCCTCGGCCCTCGCATCGGGTCGGGCGGCGCCTGCAACCATCGCCAGCTGTGCCGCGAACGCGACCAGCGCCACCCCCGCCCATCGAATCGTCGTCTTCATTGTTCCGCGACCGTGACGTGTTTCTGTTTGAGCGCGCCGACGACCACGGTGATCTTCGCGCCGGGCTTCAGATGCTCGTGCCGGTTGTCGATGATCATGTAGGAGGAACCTCCCTCCTTGGGCAGCCGCACCTGCGCGGCCGGTCCAATCCGCCCCAGGTTGGCCACGTAGAACTTCTCGCCGCTGGTTTCGTCGACAACGTAGGTGTCCTTTGGTTGCATCGGGATCCACCGGGTCACGCTTGATGCCGGAACCGTGAAACGCACCTGCAGCATCGAACCGTTCGCCGCCATCACGGCTCGGTTCACTGTCAGCTTGGGCTCTGACGCTTGCGCGGAGGCGGGCTTGCCCGCCGAAGCACCGGGCGCGGAGGCGGGCGCGCGCGCCGCTTCGGACGACGAGGTCCTGGGTGCGTCGGCCGGTCCCTGGACTTCCTTCGCGTCGATCGCACCCGCCCCGAGGGCTGCGACGACCCAGGCAATGCGTGCGATCAGTCCGTGGCGCGACATGGGTTGCTCCGTCAACCAGACCGCGATCACTTGCAGGCTGGATTGGTCGCGCGGATCAGAGAGAGCGCGCCGCCCGGATACACGCCCGCGTTGGTGACCGTGTGGTCGTAATGGCTGTGTACCGGCCAGACCTGGACGCTCAGATCCTTCTTGGTCGGGAACAGCGGCTGGCTGACGATACCGAGAGGAGGGCCGTTGTCCCATAGCGCTGCGCCCACCGGCCCCGACGTGGCACCATTCTCCATCGCCTCCCCGGGACTGTGCGAGGCAAACGTGTCCAGCCCGAAACCGGCCAGGCAGTCGGGCGCGATGATCAGATCGTAGGTCTGGCCCGAGGCGACATTCAACGTAAATTCGCGACGCTGCTGGGAAACCGGAACCGGCTCCGCATCCAGGCCGACGAGGGTGAACGGGACGCCGTGGAAGTGATGCGCGTTGTGTGTGAAGCCCAGGCCGATCACGCGCACCAGGAACCGCGGGCCAGTGCCGGCAGCCGCACCCTTGTTGCCCATCTTCACGTCGATGAACGAGCGATAGGTGGCAAAGTTGTTGCTGCCATCGAGATGACCGTCCGGTGGGCCCGAGCCCGGAAGGGCAGGCCCCGGACCGGAAACCACCGGAAACAGCGTATCTGGGAATGAGCGGCCATTGACCAGCCAGTAGCGCGGTAAAAAGTCGGTTGGATTGAACGTGGTCAGGTCAATGCAGCGAGGCACGCCGCCCTGGTTGTTCGGCAGCTCGAACTGCCCGTTGCATGCGCCCGGGCTCGTATTGGTGAAATTCGTGCGGACGCCTTCGTGCCAGACCGGGTCGATCTCGCTCAGCAGCATGATGTATTCCTGCGGCTTGCCGTCCGGTCCGAGGTCGAAGTAGTCGTTGTAGCCGCCGCCGTACACGGTCTGCGTGTTGGCCGGATAGTCAGAGGGGGCGTTTTCGTCGCGCTGGGCGGGCCGGATGATCAACGCGCCATACATGCCCAATTGGATGTGCTCGCTGGCTTCGACGTGACAGTGATACATGAAGGTGCCGGGCCGCTCGGCCTTGAAGTAGTAGGTGGCCGTGTAACCGATCGGAACCGCCCAGGCCGTCTCGTTGAAGCCGTCGTTCTGGGTGGCGCTCTTCAGCCCGTGCAGGTGAATCGTATGCGGGTCCGGCGCGACATTCGGGTCCTTGTTGCCGACGTTCGACAGCGTCACGAATACGTCGTCGCCGAAGTTCACGTCGATGATCGGCGCCGGTAGCGTCGCCGTACCCAGCAGCTTGGCACCATTCGGGCATATCTCCGGGTGCGGTGTAAAGTCCCCCGCTGCCGGAGTTCCGCTGTTATAGCAGGCGCCCGGCGCGGTATCTGCGACGAAGCCGCGGATCAACACCTGGCGAGGATGGCCCAGGCCGGCGCCATCGTCGGGCATGGTGACATAGCCGTCGGTGGCCGCAATATAAAGGTTCCTCACGCCCGCCTGGGCGACCCCGTCGAAAGCGAGTGCGATCAGCGCGCCGCATAAGAGCAAAGCCCTGTTCATCTGCCTCCCCCGTTGAGCATTTCTGACTACCCGGGAGTTGCGCCCGGACTATGGCGTTGTACTGCCTTGACTTGACTTGCGTCAAATAAATAATTGAGCGGCTTGCCGTGGTGCGGGAGACTGGCTTTCAAGGTTGTCATTGTGGTGAAATTGAGAGAAACAATTAGCGTGAGAGAAGCAATCAGCAGCACTTGAAAGCCGTGCGCTCAGTGTTGCATTGAGAAACCACGCACTCGGCGTTGCATTGAAAAACCACGCTCACAGGATCTGCTTGACCGCGTGCTGGCGATCGCCGGCACGCAAACGATCCTGGTCGGGCGGGCAAGCGCTCGCCTTCTGGGCCTCCTACTACCGGATTGACGAGCCGGTTGCCATACGAGAGCGGTTTCGCGTTCCTCCGTTCACGGCCAACCGAGATTCGAGTCATCCATGGCAACCGAGAGCTAGGGCTCGAGGCCCTCGCGCATCGCGCGGGCCCTGGCTTTGAACTCATCGACGTTGTCCGCCACTGAGCGCGTATCCGCAAGTAGGCTCCGCCCTCCTCGGTGAGGCGCGGGTAGCGGGCCGAGCGATCGAAGAGCTTTACGCCCAGCTACGCTTCCAGATTCGCCAGCGTCTGGCTTACTCAAGCACATCCATCGTCCTGAGCGATGCTTGCTATCTAGATATATAGGCTTCTCAGATGTTACGGCAGCCCTTATGTTTCGAGCATCGTCTCTTGTGATGAACGAAATGAGCGCCTCCGTTGCTGTCATCGAGTTTGTATGCCTGGATCACACCGAAGTCGCGCCCAGGCCGGAACCGGTCCATTCGAGCAAAGCGGTGCTCTCTCAAGGCGAGGCGGAAATCAATCGTATCGGCCAGCGGCTTCGTGCCGCGGGCCGCCTCTGAACATCAACCTTTCTTAGACCAGGAGCGGACATGTCATCCAACGGCAAGAAACTGATCGCCGTGATCGGCGCAACGGGGCAGCAGGGAAGCTCGGTCGTGCGTGCCCTGCAAGCCCAAGGCCAATTCAAGGTGCGCGCGTTGACCCGCAATCCGGCTAAGCATCGCGGGCTCGCCGACGAAGTCGTCAAAGCCGATCTCGACCGCCCGGACACCCTCCAGGCCGCATTCGCAGGGGCCCATGGCGTTTTCCTGGTCACCAATTTTTGGGAACCAGGTACCGAAGAGCTGAAGCAGGCAACCGCAGCGGTCCAGGCAGCCAAAGCAGCCGGGGTCAAACACTTTGTGTGGTCGACACTGCCCGATGTGGAAGCGATCAGCGGAGGCAAGCTCCATGTTCCCCACTTCAGCGGCAAGGCGAAGATCGATCGGATCGTGAAGGAGGCAGGATTTGTGCACCATACGTTCGTCATCGCGCCCTTCTATTTCCAAAACGTCCTGGGCGTGATGGCTCCGCAAAAGCAGTCAGACGGAACCCTGGGTTGGGCGCTTCCCATCGATCCCACCGTGCGTGGCATTCACATGGGCGACATCGGCGAAATCGGAAACATCGTGGCCGGTGCATTCGCACGCCCGGACGAGGCAGGCAATGGCGAATATCTGCCCCTGGTCGGTGATTTCATGAGCTTCAACGAAATCGTCGACACGCTGAATCGGCAGGGACACGAATTCTCGTTCAAGAAAGTCCCGAGCGAGATCTTTGCCGCTTCGTTTCCTGGGGCCGCCGAGATCGCGGCGACGCTCGCCTGGTTCCAGGCCCATACGTACCTCGGGTCGAATTCGTCCCGCCAAATTGCGCTGGCGAACAAAATCGCAGGCCAGCAACCGACCAAGTTCTCGACGTGGGCTCAGGTGAATTTCCCGGTCCACGCGAGCGCCTGATCGCTCCTGCGCCGATCCCACTGCCCACCACTACGTACTTGTTCGTAGATATCTGTCTTCGCTCAGACGTGGCGGAGTCTGGTGATGGCAGCGGCCAGCATGATCAGTGCCCCATAGGGGAGACACGCCATGCCGCTGCGCCAACCCCTTCATCAACGAGGAGGCCGTTATGAAGCAGTGCCTTAAAAGGCTGACATTCTTTGTACTGACACTGATCGTGTCGGGTAGCGCTCTCGCACAACGCACGCCACAATATGGCGTCTACCTGATGTCCAACCTGATGGTTCGGATGCGCGATGGAGTCCAACTAGCAACGGACGTTTACGTGCCCGCGATGAACGGGGAGCCTGTGCCAGGCCCGTGGCCCGTTGTAGTAGAGCGTACCCCGTATGGCAAAAGCTCTTTCCTTCCCAATACCCCGGCCGCAAGTGATTACACGGCGCGCGGGTACGTCTTCGTTGTCCAGGATACAAGGGGTCGCAATAACTCGGAAGGCGTTTTTGCGTCGTACTCCCAGGAGGCCCCTGACGGTTTCGACACCATGCAATGGATATATCAGCAAGCTTGGTGCAACAAGAAAATTGCGGTCACAGGTTCGTCGTACTTTGCCGCCACTGCTGAAGCGATTCTGGTTCAACACGCCCCGGGACTGGCGGCCGGAATTATCCGGGTCGGTTCCGGCAACTACCATGAGGACGGGGCGTGGCACGGCGGCGCTTTCCTACTGACGCACAACGTCAATTACGCGCTCAACCTGATGTTCTCCGGCCAAGAGGCCACCGCCAATCCCAGTGTTAAGGCCGCGATAGCCCCGTACTACCTGAACAGCTCGGGGGCGTTCCAGTTGATGAAGGATTCACCATTGGCGGCGGGCTCAGTGCCATTTGGACTCGATCCGAGCTACGACGCTTGGTACCAAAAGTGGCAGAGCAACGAGCTATTTGACAACTACTGGAAGATCAATGGCAACAGTTTTACCGACTACTATGCGCAGTCACCTGACGTTCCCATCTTACTGATGGACGAGTGGTATGACGCATTTCTCGGCGGTGGGCTGGACGGATACGCGGGCTACAGTCGTGCTCACCGTTCCCCTGTCCGGATGATCATCGCTCCAGGTGAGCATTTGAATATTTACTCCGCGACTCAGACGTATGCGGGAGATGTTGACTTTGGAAGTAGTTCGCCGGTCGATGTGCCGTCTGAGATGTTTGCGTTCTTCGACCGATATTTGAAAGATGGCCACAACGTCGAGGGCGTCGGACCTGAAGACAAGCCGGTACGTCTCTTCCGGATCGAGTCCTTAAATGGCACGAAAAACGCCGATGGAAGACTGCAGGCGGGCGGGTCTTGGGAAGAGTTGACCGCATGGCCTCCCCCCGACGCGGTGCCGACAAACTTCTATTTGACCGAAGACCTTCGGTTATCGCGGGAACCCTCGCGACATGGGTCTCTTTCGTACGATTACGATCCCAGCAACCCGGCCCCCACCGTCGGTGGCAATGTGAGCTCCGGAGGCCCTATGGCCGAGCCCGGACCCTATGATCAGGTCTGCTCAGCGGTTCATCTGGCCTGTGGAGATGACACGAGACCTCTGAACGCGAGGCCGGATGTGATGTCATTTACGACTCCGCCGTTGGCCGAGGATCTCGATGTGACGGGAATGATCTCCGTCGACTTGTGGGTCTCGTCCAGCGCGGTGGACACGGACTTCACCGCCAAGCTGATTGACCAGTACCCACCGACTGCCGACTACCCCGGCGGGTACGCCATGATCTTGACGGACTCGGTCGTACGGGCGCGCCTGCGGTCCTTCACTCGGGCGGGCGAGAATTTCCGTCGCATCTACGCGCCGCGCAACGAACCGTTGACGCCCGGTAAGATCTATCATGTCGTAATCGATCTGTGGGGCACCAGCAACTTGTTCCGGGCAGGCCACCAGATTCGCGTCGACATTTCGAGTAGTAACTTCCCGCTCCGTGACGCTAATCCGAATACTGGCGAACCCTTTGCCGAGAGGCACAGCCCGCCAGAGATCGCTCACAACACGATATATGTCGGAGCTGAACATCCCTCGAGCATCGTTCTCCCGATCCGCCACGGCGAACCTGAAGTCGGCCTGTAGGCATCCGGAGAGGCGCGTCACGGGCCACTGGATGCCATTGCCGGTTGCCCGAGCTCGGCTTCGTCGCGGGCATGCCGACCTTTGAACACCGAACGCACCGCGACGAAGAACACCGGCACGAAGAACACGGCAAGCACCGTGCCCGTGACCATGCCGCCGATGACACCGGTGCCGATGGCAATGCGACCGCCTGCACCGGCGCCGGTGGCAATCGCCAATGGCATCACGCCCAAGATGAAAGCAAACGACGTCATGAGGATGGGTCGCAAGCGTTGCCGTGCAGCACTGATCGTCGCCTCAACCAAGCCCATCCCGTGCTCGGTGTTCTCCTTCGCAAACTCGACGATAAGGATCGCATTCTTGGCGGACAGCCCCACGGTGGTGAGCAGGCCCACCTGAAAGAACACGTCGTTACCGAGGCCGCGCAACAACGTCGCGCACACGGTGCCAAGGATCCCCAAAGGCACCACGAGCATGACGGCAGCCGGGATCGACCAACTTTCATAGAGCGCCGCCAAACAGAGGAACACGATCGCGAGTGAGATCGCGTACAACGCCGGCGCCTGCGAGCCCGATTTCTTCTCCTCGTAGGACAATCCCGTCCATTCATATCCGATGCCCTTCGGCAGTTTGGTCACCGCCGCTTCCATCGCCGCCAACGCATCGCCGCTGCTGCGGCCCGGTGCCGGGGCGCCGAGGAACTCCAACGAAGCGGTGCCGTTGTATCGCTCCAGCTTCGGCGAACCCACACTCCAGTGTGCAGAAGAGAAGGCGGAAAACGGCGTCATACGCCCTGCAGCGTTTCGCACGTACCACTTGTCCATGTCCTGCGGCAGCATGCGCGAGGCGGCCTCGCCCTGCACGAAGACGCGCTTGACTCGGCCGTGATCGACGAACTGATTAACGTAAGCCGAGCCCCAGCCGATGCCGAGCGTTTGGCTGATGGCGTCGATGGACAAACCGAGCGCGCTTGCTTTTTCCCAATCGATGTCCAGCTTGTACTGGGGCTCATCCGGCAAGCCGTTCGGTCGGAGCGAGCCGATGGCCGGGTCCTTTCCTGCAACTTGCATCAACTGTTCGCGGGCCTTCATGAGCACGTCGTGCCCGACGTTGCCCAAGTCTTCCAGCTCGAAGTCGAAGCCAGTGGCGTTGCCGAGCTCGAGGACTGCCGGAGGCGGAAAGGCGACGACGAACGCGCTGCGTATACCTTGGAAGCGCTGGTTTGCCCGTTTCGCCAGGCCGAACACGGAATCTCGCTCGTCCGGGCGGTCCTGCCAATCCTTGAGGCGCACGAAAGCCAGACCGGCGTTTTGGCCACGGCCTCCGAAACTGTATCCGTTGACCGTGAAGACGTCGCTGACGATGGCTGCTTCGTCCTTCATGAAGTAGTCGCGCACTTCGTCCAGTGTTTGCTGCGTCAACTCGCTGGCCGTACCCGGAGGCTCGACAACCTGTAGAAACAAAATGCCTTGATCCTCATCTGGCAAGAACGACGTGGGCACCCGCGCAAACAGCATCCCTAAGCACACGACGATGGCCACATACGCCAACAGGTAGCGTCCTGTCCGGACCGTCACGTGACTGACGCCGTGCTCGTAGGCCCGGTTCATGCTGGCGAAGCCGCGGTTGAACAGGCCGAAGAAGCCACGCTTGCGTTGGTGCTCGTTGCCGTGAGGCTTGCGCAGCAACGTGGCGCAAAGGGAGGGCGTGAAGACCAGCGCCACCAGAACCGACAGCGTCATCGCCGAGACGATCGTGATGGAGAACTGCCGGTAAATCACGCCCGTCGAACCGCCGAAAAAGGCCATCGGCAGAAATACTGCCGACAGCACCAGAGCGATGCCGACGAGTGCGCCGGTGATTTGATCCATCGACTTGCGCGTCGCTTCCTTCGGCGACAAACCTTCTTCCGCCATCACGCGTTCGACGTTTTCCACGACCACGATGGCATCGTCGACCAGCAGACCGATGGCCAGCACCATGCCGAACATCGTCAACGTGTTGATAGAGAAACCCGCGACGGCAAGGATGCCGAACGTGCCAAGCAGAACCACTGGCACGGCGATCGTGGGAATGAGCGTGGCTCGAAGGTTCTGCAAGAACAGGTACATCACCAGGAACACCAGCACGATCGCTTCGAACAGCGTCTTCACCACTTCTTCGATGGAGATTCTCACGAACGGCGTGGTGTCGTATGGGTAGACCATCTTCAGGCCGTGTGGAAAAAACGGTTGCAGCCTTTCCATCGTGGCGCGGATAGCCCGCGCCGTATCCAGCGCGTTGGCGCCCGTGGCCAACTTGATGCCGAGACCCGACGCCGGATGGCCGTTGTACTCGACGTAGATCGAATAGTTCTCACCACCCAGGGTGACTCGAGCAACATCCTTCAAGCGGACCTGCGAGCCGTCCGGATTGACCTTCAGCAGAATTTGTCCGAACTGCTCCGCCGTTTGCAGGCGTTGTGGACCGACGATGGTGGCGTTGAGGCGCTGGCCCTTCGCTGATGGCAGGCCGCCCAACTCGCCGGAAGCAATCTGTACGTTCTGTGCCTGCAACGCATTGTTTACGTCAATGGGTGTCAGACCGTAGTTGTCCAACCGCGCCGAGTCGAGCCAGATGCGCATGGCGTATTGGGATCCGAACAACTGGTAGTCGCCCACACCGGGCGTGCGGCTGATCGGATCCTGGACGTGCGAGGCGACGAAGTCGCTGATGTCGTCGTTGTTCATCGAGCCGTCGGCGGAGTAGAAGCCGATCACCAGCAAGAAATTCCGTGTCGCCTTGGCGACACGAATGCCTTGGGCCTGTACCTCGGCTGGCAGCAACGGGGTGGCCAACTGCAACTTGTTTTGCACCTGTACCTGAGCGATGTCGGGATTCGTTCCCTGCTCGAAGTACAACGTGATGGTCATGCTGCCATCCTTGTCGCTCTCGGATCCGAAGTAGAGCAAGTGGTCGATGCCGGAGAGTTGCTGCTCGATCACCTGCGTGACGGTGCTCTGAACGGTTTCCGCCGAGGCGCCCGGGTAGGTGACCTGGATCGAGATCGCAGGCGGAGCGATGCTCGGGTAATGCGCCACCGGCAGGGTCGTGATGGCCAACCCACCCGCCATCATGACCACGATCGCCAGCACCCAGGCGAATACCGGGCTGTCGATGAAGAACCGGACCATCGCTGTTTCCTGGTCTTAATTGGCCGACATGCGTTCGCCCTGGCTGGCTTGCGCGGTCTCTCGGAACTCTTCCGGCTGGACCTTGGCTCCGGGCTGTACGAGTTGAAGTCCCTCCACGACCACCCGATCACCTTCTTGCAGGCCAGCGCTCACCAACCACCGGTCGCCGACCGCGCGATCGGCTTTCAAAACGCGCAAGGCAACGGTGTTATCGGCGGCAACCAACAGGGCGGTCGGGTCTCCCCTCTCGTTGTGACTGACGCCTTGCTGTGGCACCAGCAACGCGCTCCTGCGCACACCTTCCTCGATGCGCTCACGCACGAACATGCCCGGCAACAGGACGCGATCGGGATTGGGAAACAGCGCGCGCATCGTCACAGACCCTGTGCTTTCATCGACAGTTACCTCCGAAAATTGAAGCGTCCCGGATTGCGCATAGTCGGTGGCATCCTCCAAACGCAGACTCACCGGCGTCCGTCCGGCTGCGTTTTGCTGCAACTGTCCGGCCGCCGCTTCGCGCTTAAGGCGCAGCAGCGTGCCGATGGGTTGCGTCACGTCCACATAAACGTGATCAAGCTGTTGCACCGTCGCCATCGCAGCCTGCTGGTTTGCGGTGACCAACGCGCCCTCCGTCACCGTGGAACGGCCAATGCGGCCGGAGATGGGCGAAAGGACCTTGGTGTAGCGCAGGTTGATGCGCGCCGCCTCGAGCGCCGCTTGCGCTTGAAGATCGGTGGCGACGGCGTTGTCGTAGTCTTGCTTGCTGACCGCGTTGGCAGCGGCCAGCGGTTTGTAGCGCTCCGCCAAGGATCGCGCCGACGCCGCGGCCGCCACCGCGCTGTGGTAGCTCGCCTCATAAGGCGCGGGATCGATCTGGTAGAGCTGTTGTCCTGCTTCGACCTCGCTGCCTTCGACGAACATCCGCTTCAAGATGATGCCGTTCACCTGGGGACGTACCTCCGCCACGCGCAGCGCAGCCACGCGTCCTGGCAGTTCGGTTCTGACCGGCACCGACTGCGCTTTGACGGTTACAACCGACACCCTCGGCGGGGGTGGCGATGCGGATGTGGGCGCGGGTTCCCGGTCACAACCGGACAAGGCCAGCGCTGAAACCAGCGCCGCTTGCAGTGGGATGCCGATCGCAATTCTTCTCATCGTTGATCCTTGGAGCAGCACACTCGATACGTCTTCTCTTCCCTCACGGCCGCTGCGCTGATTGGCAGCGTGGATCCTGGCCGTTACGACATGGCGCGCTCCTCCGTCCAGTCGACGTAGAGCCGACGCTCCGCGAACAACCAACCGCCGTCCTGCTTCACGAACGTGTCGAGGTAGCGCAGCGATGCGATCATCAAGCTGCGTTTTCCGTCGGCGACGGTTACGTGGTGCGCCAAGCAGTAGGCTTCACCGATGGCCTTGCCGTCGGTCAACGAGAGGATCGTGCTCTGTCCGACAAAATGCGTGGTGGCGTCGTATTTGTTGAGGTCCGCGAAGACGGGGGCCAGCGCGTCGCGTGCGTGCAGTTCCCACGTCGGCTTAGGGTCTTTGGCGTTCATGAACACCACGAACTGCGTGTCCGCGGTAAACAAGGACATCTGGCCCTTTGCATCGCGCCGATCGGCGCAATGCGCGTAAGCCTCGACGAGTTCCCGAATGGCGAGGCGATCGGCAGCTTCGGTTGGAGAGACGATGGTGTGCTTGCTCATGGCTCGTTCTCTGGTTGGTTCGAGAGACGGACTACCGCTCACTCAAGAATCGCGCGTGGTTCCAGAAAGGCTTCGATGCCGAAAGCGCCATACTCACGACCGACGCCCGAATGCTTGAATCCTCCCCAAGGCGCTTGTGGGTCGTCGCGCATGCCGTTGATGACGACTCGTCCGGCGAGGATTTGGCCAGCCACGCGCCGCGCTCGCTTCATGTCGGTCCCGCTCACAAAGGCGTGAAGCCCGTACTTCGAATCGTTGGCGATGCTGACCGCCTCATCGACGGTGTCGTAGGCAATGACGGATAGGACAGGCCCGAAGATCTCTTCCTGGGCGATGGTCATGTCGTTGGTGACGTTCGTGAACACGGTCGGCTTGATGAAGTTGCCGTGTTCCAGGCCTGGCGGATGGCCTTCTCCACCGACCAGAAGTTGCGCGCCTTCGTCGATGGCTTTGCGAATGTAGGACTGCACGCGCTCGTATTGCTTTTTCGACACCATCGGCCCGACGACGGTCTTCGGGTCGGCGGGGTCTCCGACGGTGAAGGCGCGTATGGCATCGACAATGGTTCGCTTGACCTCATCGAGACGGTTCTTCGGCACCAGGAGTCGGGTTCCCGCCGCGCACGCCTGCCCGCTGTTCAAGAACGCGATGCCAAGAGCCATCGGAACGGCCGTTCTGAAATCGGCATCGTCCAAAAGTATGTTGGGAGACTTGCCGCCCAGTTCCAGCGTGACACGCTTCATCGTGGCCGCACCGTCGCGCATGATTTGTTGGCCGACGGTGGTCGAGCCGGTGAACGAGATCTTGGCGACGTCGGGATTGCGCACCAACTCGGCGCCGACAGTGTCGCCGAGGCCGTTCACCACGTTGAAGATTCCTTTCGGCAGCCCTGCGTCGTGCAGACAATCGAGCAGCACTTGGGTCTGCAGGAAACTCATCTCGCTGGGTTTGACTACGACGGTACAACCCGCGGCGATCGCCGAAGCTGTCTTGAGGCAAATGAACAGCGCGTTCGCGTTCCACGCGGTGATCAGACCGGCAACGCCAACGGGCTCATAGAGGAGCGTTGTCTTGTCCCATTTGCGCTCCAGCTCCAGTTCCTGGAGCGCCTTGTCTGCTTGTCGGAATGCTTCGACGCCCGTTTGCACGATCAGGGAGGCGAAATGAGAGACGCCGCCATACTCCGTCACCATCGCCTCCGTGAGGTCCCCGATGCGCGCCGAGGTCATCTCGTGCATCCGGCGCAGGATTTCCGAGCGGTCCTTCTTCGTGGTCCGAGCGTATGTCGAAAACGCGCGTTTGGCGGCGGCGATGGCGCGCCTCGCGTCCTCCTCATCGCCCAGCATGACACTGCCGAGCACTTGCTGGTTGGTCGGGTTGATGCTCTCCATGACCCTTCGGCCATGGGACTCGACGAACGCTCCGTCGATGTAGTGTTTGGTGATGGCTTTCATCGCGCCTCCGCTAAGAACATGGAGCAACTCGGCACCATCGTAGGGGGCGCTGTCTGGACTCACCATTACATGTTCCGCGTAGGCGCTTCATGAGCAGCGAGCCTGTCGCGAGTGCTATCCTTGCCAGGCTCGAAAGCGACGATGGACGTTCGCCTCTCCTCGCTGTTGATTCAGTCGCTTCTTCGGCGCAAGGCTGATCAAGCGGAAAGCGATGTATAGGATGTCAGCTTCGACGAATGGCTTGCGTGGTCCCTGGCACCGAGCGCGGAAGCAGATTGATGAGGCACTTCGCGTCCTGAAAGCTCGTCGCGCGAAGCAAAGGAATGCGCTTGAGAAGAGCCATGACGATTTGAAGGCGGCGCAGGCCGATTTGCAAAGACGCTGGCAATACCTCGAAGGGGCTCAGAAGCTGAGCCATTCGGGAACCTTCGGATGGAAAGTCGCGGAGGGCGAACTGGTTTGGTCGGAAGAAACCCGCCGAATACTGGGATTCACCGACGAAACGAATCCTACTCTCGACCTGGTGTTCGAAAGAATCCACCCCGAAGATCGGAGCCGGATGCAGCAGCTCAAGGAACACGCCGTCCAGAACGGCACGGACTTTGATGTCGAGCATCGAATCTTGTTGCCTGGCGGCATCGTCAAACACGTCCACGCGGTTGCCCACGCCGGAAAAGACACTTCCGGCAATCTGGAATACATGGGCGTAATTACCGATGTGACCGAGCTCAAGCTCGCCGACGAAGAACGACGGGCGCTGGCTCGCAAGTTGGCAGAAAGCAACGCCAGGCTCGAAGAAGCGCAACGCGTCGCTCACGTGGGCCACTGGGAATGGGACCTTGAGACGAATGCGATCGTCTGGTCGGACGAGACCTATCGCATCTTTGGCTTGGAGCCCCAAGAACGTCCCATGGACCTGGCCACCGTGCGAAACATGGTTCATCCCGACGACCGAGAGTCCCTCTACGGCGGAGTAGACGTCGACCTTTCAGTCGGCACTTACCCCGTCGCCGAGTTTCGCGTTGTTCGTCCCAACGGCGAAGTCCGGACGGTCCGTGCCATCACCTCAAGGCTCTGGAGCGCGCCGCCGGTTGATTCGAACCGAGACGCATCGGAACGTCCGCGCAAACTATTTGGAACCTTGCAGGACGTCACTCACCACAAACGCGCCGAGGAAGAACGGCAGGTCCTGTCTCGCGATTTGCAGGAAAACAGGGCGAGACTCGAAGAGGCGCAGCGGGTGGCTCACATCGGCTACTACCAGTGGAACCTCGTCACGGGCTGCGTGACTTGGTCTGACGAACTCTGTCGCATCTACGGTTTGCCACCCCAGGACGGCCCCATCAATATGGGCGTAGTCAGCGAAATGATCCACCCCGAGGATCGAGAGCGCGTTTTTCGGGCGGCTGAAGAAGCAATTCGTAGCGGAGAGCCCGCGATGGCTGAGCATCGCCTCGTTCGTCCCGACGGCGAAGTGCGTACAGTCCAAGGGCTCGGCACTGTCAAGAAAGATGCGTCGGGGGTTGCCTATGAGATGTTTGGTGCGGTCCAGGACATCACCGATCGCAAGCGCGGGGAGGAAGCTCTGCAGCGGAGTCAGTTCTATCTCAGCGAGGGAGAGCGGCTCGCCCATATAGGGAGCTGGGCCTTTGATGATTCCGGCCACTATTGGTCCGATGAGCTTTACAAAATCTACGGTTTGGATCCGAAGAACGGCGCACCAACGATCGATCAGTACCTGACTCTCATACATCCACAAGACCGGGCGGCCATCGCTGAATCCATCAGGCTCATGCTGGAGGAACGCCGCGGCTTTGACCAAATCGAGCGGATAGTCCGACCTGACGGAGAGTTACGCTACCTTCGCGCAGTGGCGGTCCCCGTTGTCGAACAAGGAGTCTTCAAGGGGTTCATCGGCACCACGATGGACGTTACGGAGCAGGAACTCTTAATGCAGGAATTGCGACGAGAGCAGGAATACCTTGCGGAAGCGCAAAGCCTCACTCATACGGGCAGTTGGGCGGCGAACTTCCACACCGGGCAAAACTATCACGTATCGGACGAGATTTATCGCCTGCATGGTTTTGACCCCAGCCAAGCCCCACTGGCCATCGACAGTTTTTGGAAAACCATTCATCCCGAAGATGAGCCAGTTGTGGGGGCAATCATCACAAAAGCGATTCATGCGCGAACGGACTTCAAGATTCCCGAGTACCGAATTTGCCTCCCCGATGGAACCATCCGATTTCTCCGCGGCATAGGACACCACAATCCCTTGGGTGAGATGGGTGAGTACGTCGGAATCACCATGGACATAACGGAACGAAAGCGCGCTGAGGCGGAGCAGGAAAGGCTACGACAGTTGGAGACCGATCTCGCCCACATCAATCGTGTCAACATGATGGGGGAGCTGGCCGCAGCGCTTGCGCACGAGATCAAGCAACCCATCGCCGCCGCGATCACAAGCGCAAACGCTCTTTCGCGATGGTTGGCACACGAGCCACCCGACCTGGACAGAGCGCGCGCAACAGCGTCCAGGATTGAGCAGGACGCCAATCGCGCAGCCAATGTTATCGATAGTTTGCGCTCCTTCTACAAAAGAGGAGCCCCTGCGGATCGTCAAGTCATCGATGTGAACGAGATAGTTAGGGACATGACCGTCTTGCTGAGCGGCGAAGCGGATCGGCACTCCGTAACGATTCATTCCGAATTGGGTGACAGCACGCCCAGGATCCTGGCGAATCGGGTACAACTTCAGCAGGTCTTCATGAACCTGATGCTCAACGCCATTGAAGCCATGAAAGGCACCGGAGGCGAATTGACCATCCGTTCGCGCCTGAATCCCGAAGGTCGTTTGTGTATTTCGATCAGCGATACCGGCATAGGATTGATGGCGGAATCCACCGAGCGGATTTTCGAGCCCTTTCATACGACCAAGGCGCAGGGGACGGGCATGGGCTTGGCGATCACTCGCTCGATCGTCGAGTCATACGGCGGACGGGTGTGGGCTGCCGACAATCAGTGCAAGGGCGCAACGTTCCATTTCATTCTCCCCTGCCAGGCCGAAGCACAGACATGAAACCGGCAGCCGTCCCCACCGTGTTCATCGTGGACGATGATCGCGGCGTCCGGCAGGCCATCCAGGATCTCGTCGAGTCCGTTGGCCTGCGGGCAGAAGCCTTTGCGACTGGTCAGGAGTTTCTGGACAGGAAACAGATCTCTGGCCCGAGTTGCCTGGTTCTGGACGTAAGACTGCCCCAGATGAGTGGGCTCGATTTCCAGCGAAAGCTGACGGATGCTGGCGCGCGGATTCCCGTCATTTTTATTACGGCACATGGCGACATACCCATGTCCGTCAGGGCAGTCAAATCGGGTGCCGTGGAATTTCTGACGAAGCCGTTTCGAGACCAGGATTTGCTGGATGCGATTCAGCAAGCTCTCCAGCTTGATCGCGCCGCGCGAGAACGACAGGATGAAGTCCACACGCTGCACGGGCGGTATCTGGCCTTGACCACCAGAGAGCGCGAAGTCATGAGGCTGGTAGTGACTGGAATGCTCAACAAGCAGATTGCCTCCGAAATCGGTGCCAGCGAAGCCACCGTGAAAATCCATCGAGGCAATGTCATGCATAAGATGCAAGCGGAGTCGCTGATCGAATTGGTTCGCATGGCCGACAAACTCAAACCTGTGCTTCCTCAGTAGCGCGGAATCGTATTCGTAGACCAGCAGTGCGCTCTTCGACCCCTTCTCTAGTTCTAGTTAACTACCGCCTGAGTCGTATTTTTTTGGCCATTGTCCGATTGCGCTGCTCTGAAGAAGGGATTAGCGTTCGCCCATGAAAATCGGGTCCGCGGCGAGCCTTCTGGCAATTCTAGATGATGACAAGTCGGTTCAACGCGCTCTGCAAGACCTGATCGAGTCGGAGGGTATGTCCACGCTCTGCTTCGACTCAGCGGAGCAGTTCCTGGATTCCGGAGTCAGGCATCAGGCGTCATGCCTGGTTGCCGACATTGGCATGCCAGGCATGTCGGGCCTTGAGCTGCAGGCACGGCTCAAGGTCGAGCGATGTGGAATACCTATCATTTTCATCACCGCGCGCGGCGACATTCCATTGGCAGTGAACGCCATGAAGGAAGGCGCGAGTGATTTTCTTACCAAGCCATTTGAGGGAGGGGTGTTGCTGGCGGCTGTAGGGCACGCCTTGCAAAAGGACCGAAATGCCAGACAAAAGACTCTGGAACAGACCGATCTTCTCGCGCGCTACCGTTCGCTGACGCCACGGGAGCAAGAAGTGCTGCCACTGCTGGTCAGCGGCCTATTGAACAAGCAGGCTGCGGCAGAACTGGGAATCACGGAGTACACGGTTCAGGTTCACCGAGGGCACATTATGCGCAAGATGAGAGCTGATTCTTTTGCAGCTCTAGTCAGGATGGCGGAAAGGCTCAGTCGCGATAGCCCATAGGCATTGCGGCGTTCACTGGCGTGGGGACTCAGGAAAATCATGAGGCCCGAATCCTGATCCTGTCGATGCCGCGGGGGCATCGGCCCGCGCAGACTGGCGCCCGATTCGTTTTGCGGGAACCGCTTTCGAGGCGCGACCCGACGGCTGCGGCGCGAGACGGGTTTGTAATCACCCCGTCGCTCCTGGCCAAGACAAAATCACCTGGACAAGGAGGCGGCCTTGACGCTCAGGGAACTGCGTTATCTGGTGGCCCTTGCGGATCGGGCGCATTTCGGACGCGCCGCCGAAGATTGTCACGTGTCCCAGCCCACGCTGAGCACGCAGATCAGGAAACTGGAAGAATACCTCGGCGCCACCCTGATCGAGCGCAACACCAAGTCGATCTCGCTAACGCCGCTCGGGCGGGAAGTGGTGGAACAAGCGCGCCAGATCGTGTCCAGGGTTGATGCCCTGCTGGTCTGGGCCCGTGCCCCGCGCGAGCCGCTGGCCGGTCCTCTCCATCTCGGCTTGATCCCGACTCTGGCCCCGTATTTTCTGCCCTGGTTCATTCCGCAGGTGAAGTTCCGTTACCCGCGTCTGCAGCTGCTGGTACACGAGGACCAGACCCGCGACCTGCTGGAGTGCTTGCGCAGTCATCAGATAGACGCGGCGCTGCTGGCCCTACCGCTCGACGGCGAAGACCTGGAAGGCTTGCCGCTGTTCGACGAGCCGTTCTGGTTTGCCTGTCCGCTGCAGCATCCGCTGGCGCGCTGCAAGGCGGTCAGCGAGACCGACCTGCGCGACGAGCCGCTGCTGTTGCTGGCTGACGGCCACTGCCTGCGCGGCCAGGCGCTGGCCGCCTGCGGGCGACAGGGCGAGGATGACGATGGCCTGGACGATTTCCGCGCCGCCAGCTTGGAAACCATCTGCCAGCTGGTGGCCGCCGGTTTCGGCTGCACCCTGCTGCCGGCACTGGCAACGCGCCTGCTGTCGGGCACCGAGCCGAGGTTCGCGATCCTGCCAATGCCCGTCGCCGGGGCCAGTCGCCGCATCGGCCTGGTCTGGCGTCGCGGCTATCCCAAGGCGGAGGAACTGTCCCTGCTGGCCGGCCTGGTCCGCGACCAACCGCCCGAGGGCACGCGCACGGTGTTGATTGAGGGGAACTCGCTGCGCATGGGTAGGCAACTCAACGGCGCTGCAGGTCGGCCTCCAGGCCGACAGGTAGGGTAGGCCGGACTGAAGCCCCGACTATGTTTCACCGCTTCCCGTAATCCAGTGCCACGCCCTTGCGTTGCGCCAGGATATAAGCCTCCAACGCGCGCATCTTGGGATCGTCCGGCGCCAGCACCTTGCCGCGTACCGGGTGCTCGATGCACCAGTTGATCATGTCGCGCAGCAGCGCCACGCGGCCGAGTTGGGGCTGGAACTTGGGATAAGTTTCGGGATGGGTGTTGGCAGCGCGCGGGTGGCACATGTCGCAGGACACGGCGATGTCGCTGCCCAGTTCGTCGCCGCTGTGGAACACTTTGGAGCCGTACACCGCGAACTTGTAGGTCTCGTTATCCCACACCTGCACGTCCTGCTGAGTCACCGCGCCGTAAGTTGAGGACTGGCCCGTACCGACCACTTTGGAGTTGTCTTCCGGCGGTACCACCTGATGCGCCGCCACTTCTCCGGCCACCCAGTCCGTGTTCGGATTTTTCGCTTTCCATTGCGCCATCAGGGCGTCGGCGATCTTTTGGCCTTCCGCCGCGGTCTTCGGTGTCCCGTTCGACACCTTCACCGTGGTCTTGTTGTCGCACAGCTTGACCTCCTTGCTGCCCGGGACCGGGGACGCGGGCGGCTTGCTGCCGGCTTCGTCGGCGTACGCAGTGCTGGCTGAGGTGAGCAGAACCAGCACCAGGAAAGCGGGATTTCGCATTGCTGTTCTCCTGTCCGGTTCGATCAGTAGCTCGCCAGGCTCGGCGCCGCCGGGATATCGCTCTTGCCGCCGCTGCTCAGGTAGCTTGCCTTGACCTGCGTGGGATTGCGGTTCCACAGGTTGTAGAGCTTGTCCACCAGGCCGTCGGGGTGCACGGTGGCGCTGCCGTCGCCGAGGCCATCGGCGGGATTGAACGGATTGGGCCGGTTCATCTGAACCGTCAGCGCCGGCAGCCCCTGCGGTGCATAGGGCCAGGGCCAGGCGGTGGACAGCATCCCGTGGAACTGGATGTTGCCGATGCGGTTGGTCAAGACCTGGTGGGTGTGGCCGTGCAGCACGGTGACCCGGTCGAAGCGCTGCAGGATGGCCTGAACGTCCTCTGCGTCGTCGGTCCAGAAGTTCCAGGGCCGGTACAGCTTGTACAGCGGCGAGTGCGAGAACACGATCAGCGGCGTCGAAGCTGGCACGTTCTCCAGGTCCTTCTTCAACCATTCGCGCTGTGGTGCGCCGACTTCGAAGGCGCTCTGCAGCGCGTTGTCCAGGCCGGCGACGGTGTGCATGCGCTCCGCCGGGCTCAGGCCTCGCGCCGTCCAGAAATCCTTCTCCTGCACGCTCATCAGCACCACGAAGTGCACTCCCTTGTGATCAAAGCTGTAGGTTTCCGCGCCGAACAGGGCATTCCAGCGCTGGCCCATATCGAAATACCAGTCGTGCTCGCCCACCATCATGCGCACCGGAGCCTTCAGGGCCTTGAGGATCTGCGCGCCCAAGTCCAACTCTTCCTTTCGGCCGAGCTGGGCCAAGTCACCTCCGTACAGGACGAAGTCCGGCTGCGGGTCGAGGCTGTTGACGTCATCCACCGCGCGCAGCAGTTGGCGCACGAAGCGCTCGTTGGTCTTCTTGGCGTAGAGATGCGAATCCGAGATATAGGCGAAGGTGAAGCCCTGCGGGCCGCCGCCTGCGTCGGCGTAGGCGACGTTGATCGGCAGGAAGCTGGAAAAGGGGAAACCGACGCCGGCAGCAACGGCCGCCGCGGCCGCGCCGCCGGAGACCCTGAGGAATCCGCGCCGGTCCAGCCCGTGCAGGCCACGGAACAGCGCCTCGCGCTCCTCCAGGTAGCGGGTCTCGACGCTCTTGATATGGGGGATGTTGTTGTCGCTCATGTACGTGCTCCGCGTCACTTCAGGCCAGCAGAACCGATCACTCGGGTCTCGAATGGCAGCACCTTCCGGTGTGCCAGCGCGTTGTCACGGAATGGCCGCTGACTGGCCGCACGTGCCTGCTGCTCGCGCAAGGCCGTCTCGTTTTCCCTGGCAAAGCGCGTGTCGGTGAGGCTGAACAGGAACGCCACCACGTCGTTGATCTCGTCTTCGCTCAGGCTCAGCGGCTCGATGCCGCCGTCCAGGTAGGGATTGGTTTCGCCGCCTTTGTTGTAGTGATCCATCACGTCCCACAGCGTGCGCAATGAGCCGTCGTGCATGTAAGGCGCGGTGAGCCCGATGTTGCGCAGCTGCTCGGTTTTGAAGGCGCCGATGTCACCCCGGTTCTTGGTCACGATAAAGCGGCCCAGCTCCGACATGTCGGTCTGCAGCGCCAGTTTGTCCACCGCTTCCACACCGGCGCCTCCTTGCAAGGCGCCAAGAGCTTGCTGCGCCAGCGCCTCAAAATTCTGCTTGCGCGCCGATACGCCGATGTTGTGGAACAGGTTGTCGGTGCCGAGTGGATTGGAAGCATTAATCATGTGGCAGCTGACACAGCGCGCCTTGCCGTTGAACAGTGCGAAGCCGCGCTGCGCCGCCGGTGATATCGCCTTGGCGTCGCCGGCCGCGAAGCGGTCGAAAGGCGCGTCGAGGAAGATCAGGGTGCGCTCGAAGCTCGCGATGGCACGGCCCAAGTCGTCGTAGTTGGGCGCTCGGCCGTACGCTTTCTCGAACAGGTCCTGGTAGGCGGAATCGCCGCCGATCGCGGCCACGGCGCTGGCCGCGTCCGGATGGCCCATCTCGATGGGATTGAGGATCGGCAGCTTGGCCTGTTCCTCCAGGCTGGGCGCCCGGCCGTCCCAGAACATGCTCTGCAATAGCGCAGCGTTCATGGTCGTCGGCGCGCTGCGCCGCCCGAGATGGTCGCCGATGCCCTCAGAGACGTTGCGATGATCGGTGAAACCACGGCTGACATCGTGGCAGGTCGCGCAGGCGACGGTTCCGTCCTTCGACAGCCGGGTGTCGAAGTACAGCTTACGACCCAGGGCGATGCGGTCGGCCGTCGGCTCGCCGCCCGGCGGCAGGTAGATTTTTGACCAGGCCTGTGCGTCTACGCCCGGGGGGGCGCCTGCGGCATTGGTGACGAGTTGATCCAGGCGCTGCTGCTGCGCGCCCACCGCCATCGCCCCATGCTGACCACCCGTGGGCGAGGCGGCAGCGATCAGCGCACCGCCCGCGATGACCAAGCAACCCAGTCGGGCTGTTCGCAGTAGAGCCGCGCCGGCGTTCTTCTTCATGGTTCCTTCCGCCTTCAGTTGACCGTGTGCGCACGATGCTGCACGCCGGACGGTGAGTCCAATCGAATGTGTCGATGAGAACGATAGCGGGCGTGAATGTCGCGGACGGAAGTGACCCCCTGCTTGGCGCGGTCTCGGGAATAAGTCGCGCCCGCTTCCGGTAGGAGACCAGATGCGGCCTGGATCAGTCCGCTACTCTGGTTCGTGACCGATCACATGACTGAAATGTGGCGAGCGGATGACGCGCGCTTCCTTTTCTCAGCGTGTTGATGCCGCATGCGCATTCGATTGACAACCAGGAGGTTTTCTCAGATGTTCAAACAATCGCTCTCACTGTCGCTCGTGGCAATCTCGATCAGCATCGGGGCGGTCCCACCGCCAGACCCTTCGGAAGCTCCTACCGGTTTCGATACGCCCACGCTGGTTCAAAACCCCGGATCGAAAAGCGAAAGCAACGGCATTGTCGAGCCACAGGGCGACACCTATGCACATGACCAGCAGGTGTACGAGATAACGCACGATCCCACGACCGGGCTCGGGCCCGTCTTCAACGCCCGTGCCTGCTCGGACTGCCACCAAAACCCCGTCAGCGGCGGCGCCAGTCAGTTCACCGAACTTCGGGTCGGCCACCTGGATTCGAATGGGAATTTCGTCAACCCGACCGTTCCCATCAATGACGGAGCCGACACCATCTCGGGCCGTTCGCTCATCAATGACAGGGCCGTGGTGCCGGAAGCGCAAGAACATATCCCGGCGACCGAGAATATCCGGGCGCTGCGTGCCGCACTGAATACACTGGGGGACGGATTTGTCGAGGCGATTGACGATGCGACACTGATCGGAATTGCGCGATCGCAACCCGCGCTAAGCGAGGGAAAGATCCACGGGGAAGCCGTCCAGATGCCCATCCTCGAAGCACCGGGCCAGACTCGAGTGGGGCGCTTTGGATGGAAGGATCAGCACAGCAGCCTTCTGTCGTTTATCGGCGACGCGTATTTCAACGAAATGGGCGTGACCAACCGGCTGCGTCCCAAGGATGCGACGTCGATCGGCAAGGTGACGCCTGATCCGGAAGATGTTCCGGACGATCTTGGTCTGGCCGATATTGACCACTTCGCACAGTTCCTCAGAGGAACGAAAGCCCCGCCGCGGGATGCGGCGCTGGCGGCGACGCCGGCCGCCCAAGCGGGGCAGCGGCTATTTGAAGGGATTGGCTGCGGTCTGTGCCACGTGGGCACCATTGTCACGGCGCCATCCGGGACCCTGATCGACGGCGCAACGTTTACGGTGCCCGAGGCGCTGGGCGACAAGATCATTCACCCTTACAGCGATTTTCTGCTGCACGATGTCGGAACCGGTGACGGCATCGTTCAGGGTGGACCTCAGGATACGGCGCACAAACTGAGGACCGCTCCATTGTGGGGTCTGCGCATGAGACCACGCTTTATGCACGACTTAGCTTCTTTGAGCTTGGCGAGCGCGATCGGGCGGCATGCGGGAGAGGCCGACGATGTGCGCGACCGCTTCGTGCATTTGAGCGACGATCAGAAGCAGGAGCTCTTCACATTCCTGAACTCCCTGTGAGATAACGACTGGGAGTGTTTCGCGGCGCTTCAAGGAAGGACGGTCACTCGGGGGCGGCGGGCAGTCACGAAAACCGCCACCCCCCGCCGCCGACAGTCCAGAGGAACTTGTCGAAATGACATTCCGCAAAGGCGGGAATCGCAATCGTGCAGTGACTCAGGATTTCTTAGGGCGAGATCGACTATCGGGTCTCCAAGCCAACGCCTCCAGAACCACCAGCCAATCACCGATGTAGCGGTGCTTCGGCCGGCGGTCGAAATGGCGGCGATTTCTCTTGCAATTCTGATTTGGATTTGGCAGGATCTTGAGCAGGAGAGGGACAGGTTTTCTCAGGAAAACTAAGTTCTGCTTAAGACACGGGCGCGCATTGCGACCCGTGCGAAAAGCCGACAAGAAGATTCCCGGAACGAGTTGCTTCGTTGCGAAGAACTGCGAAGGGCATAACGCCGGGGTCCTATGGCCGCTCGGTCGTTCAGATCCTGGCGAAGTCCGTCGCGTATGTGGATGCCACGGTATCCCGCGCGCGCAAGCAATCCGTCAGCGACGCGGTGTGGCGCGTGCGTTCGATGGATTCCGCGATTTCATTCAATGACGAGTCGATCGATGCGCCGATCAACGGTATCTGGCGACATTTAAATATCGGCGCGGCATTTTCAACGCCGCTTTTTCGCCTTCGTGCGCGCGACGGTGGAATGACCAGGTGACGTTGCAAGGGTAAGAGTGCATCGCGCCGAATGACAAGAACATCGCGAGAGAGAGGAAGAACGATGCGAAAGGCCGCGAGAGTAGCGCTCCAGCTCGCCCTGGGACTGGTTCCGTTTGCCGCCCAAGCCCAGATGTCAACGCCGGAAAATTTCGCGGTAAGCAGTCGCGGAAGCGCGACTTACTCCATTCCGATTCGCGTTCCCCCCGGCATCGCCGGGATGGAGCCGAAGCTCTCTTTGGACTACGACAGCTCCACGAGCAATGGCGCCTTTGGCTTGTCCTGGCACCTCGGCGGCCTGTCGGCGATAACGCGCTGCGCGCGAACCGTCGCGCAAGACGCAGTAAAGGGCGAAGTTCGCTTCGACGCGAACGACCGCTTCTGCATGGACGGCAAGCGCCTGATGGTGCTATCGGGCCAGACCTATGGTGCAGCAGGGTCCGAATATCGGACGGAAATACCGACGTTCGCGAGGATCATCGCCAATGGAAGCGCGGGCCTGTCGGGTCCGGCGAGCTTTACGGTCTGGACCAAGACCGGGCAGATTCTGCAGTACGGTGCGACCGCCGATTCGCAGGTCTCGGCGCCGGTCTCGGGAACCTCGACGCCGGTCGTTTGGGCGATCAATCAAGTTGCCGACCGAAAAGGCAACTACATGAAGTACACGTACACGACTGTCCCCGGGAAGTTCGAATACGTCCTGTCGCGCATCGACTATACCGGCAACAGTTCCGTCAGCCCCGCGCAAGCGCCCAACCAGGCTCTCGTGATCAATTACAAGAATACAGCGACCTATCCAAGATCCGACCAGATGATCGGATATGGTCCGATGGGTATCCCGGTGCAAATGACGCAGTGGGTCGATTCGATCCAGACGTTTGCCAGCGGCAGTCTGGTTCGCACCTATACCCCGAGCTACGGAACGAGTACGTCCGCGTACAGCCCGACCTCGGGACGACTGATCATGAGCGGTCTGCAGGAGTGCGCGCCGTCCGCGTCGACCGGGAGCTGCCTGCCGAGTCAGAATTTCAGCTGGGTGCTGGGGGATCTCACGTCATTTGCCACGGTCACTTCGGCAACCCCATTTCTTTGCACGCCGAGCCTCACCTCGGTGACCGTGCTGACCGGAGATATCAACGGCGATGGACTGGCGGACCTCGTATGCATTTATACCGATCCAAGCGCAGCTCAGTGGTGGGGAACCACGTACGTCACGATCGCGCTCTCCGACGGCCAGAATTTCAACGTTCCCAATCCGGCGCCCGCATTGACTACCCTTGCGCCAACGACGAAGTATTGGCGCTACATGTTGGGGGACGTCGATGGTGATGGCAAAGCAGACCTGATCCGTATTTCCGATACCGGAACCGGCTCGAACCTGCGAGCCGCGATTGACATTTACTTGGGACAGGGGGGAACCGCGGGCTTCACGGCGTCGACGGGCCAGCAATTGACAACCTGGTTCCAGCAAGGCGGCTACGGAAGCGGCGCAACCGCGAACACGGTTTATCTGACCGGGACGGTGTACGTGCTCGCCGATGTCAACGGGGACGGTCGTGCCGACCTCGTCTCCGCGCCAGCGTCCGTCGACACGAGCTTCTATTCATCCTTGTATCCCTCGAACCAGCCTTTGCCGCAGCAGATCACGACGGCACTATCCGTTGGAAAATCCTTCGATTTCACGCACCAGACAATTACGACCTTCACGCCGCAGAACCTGCCGCCAAGGGTTTCATCGGCATCGGCCGACACGGTATTCAAGTACGACTACCTCGTCGCGGATATCAATGGCGACGGCCGGCAGGACCTTGTGCAAATCACGACCTCCGCATCGGGCGATTGTTCCCAGACCAATGCGCACACGGTCAATTACAAGTACTGGGTGACGCCGTGGATTTCCAATGGAACCGGATTCACGGCAGGGGCGGCCAACCCGATCCCGGTCGCCAATTTCCTCAGCGCCGTTGGCGCGACTGCGCCGGCTCTGCCTCCCAATCCGGTGCCTTGCATGCTGGCGCAACCCAACTGGATCGTGGGTGACTTCAACGGCGACGGCCGTGCCGATCTGGTTGGGCTGTTTACCTCATTCCCGACCGCGTCGGGACCGCCGCAATATTTCGCCTACATCCTTCTATCGGGCGGCACGGACACCAATGCATTTCGCGCGCCGATCGGGCCCATCAGTTTGCCGGGCAACATGGGCTACGCGATCGACGTCAATGGGGACGGGAAGGCGGAATTGCTGCTGGGGACGGGATATCAAAGCGCAGGGACCGCCTCGTATTGCGGGAGCGGATGGCAGGTCTACGCCTGGAGCAACGCAAGCTCGACATTTGTCGCGACCGGCGCCGCTGCGCCGTTTGTTACGACGAACCCCTACGTCTGCCCTCATCCCGCTGATATCAACGGGGATGGCCGTATCGATCTGGTGACCGTTCCGATATCGCAGACGATCGCACAGGCCATCCAGCCGGTGACCGTTATGCAATCCGGCACACCTTTCGACGTCATTACGCATTTCGACAATGGGTTGAGCACGGGGGTGGACCTCAACTACGCCGTGTTGAGCGAACGCAGCGTCGTCATGCCTACGCCGGTGCGGCGGGTGCAAATGCGCATGGCCATCCCGCCTTCCACCAGCATTTCTGTTCCACCGGTGTATACGAAGGGGTCGTCCGGGGCTTGGCCTACACCGGACTACATTGGACCCTTGAAGGTTGTCGCTTGGACTAACAGCGACAACGGCGCGGGAAGCAAGAGCCCGGCATGGTATGCCTACGCCGGTGCCTTGATAGACGATAACGGTCGAGGGTTCCTGGGGTTCAACAGCGTCACCCGACTCGATGTCGGCACCAACACCGGATCGCTGACCAATTTCTGGCAAGGCTTTCCGTTTTCCGGGATGGTTTCGCAGAAAGAGCGCTACGTGCTCACGGCAACGGGCGGCGTTGGCCAGTTGCTTTCTCAAACCACCAATACACAAGGAACCGTTGCCACGGCCACTGGAGCCGCATATCCGTTTGTCGCGTCCAGCGTGGAAAAGACCTGGAATCCGCAGACCGGAAACCCGCTGCCCACCATAACGAAGACAAACACCTTCGACACCTGGGGATGCAGCTCCCCTGCGGCATCACCATCGACGTATTCCGCCGGCGACGGGTATGCCTCCTCCACGGCAATTACCTACGTCGCACCCGACACGACGAATTGGGTCTTTTGCCACGCCAGCACATCCGCGACCACAAAAACCTCGCCCAGTTCGCCGATCCAGACACCGACGCTGGCGGCATTCTCGGTCAGTGTCAGCACGCAATCGGGGGGAGTATCCAGTACCACCGGTGCCGTATCCGCAACAGCAACCGTGACGCCGGTGGGCGGTGTCGCGCCGATCTTCTATACCTGGTCCGGAGGCGGCAACGGAATCACGGCAAGCCACCCGAATGTGAACTCGCCCCAGGCGACGTTTACCGCGACCTTCGCCACCCCGGGGGTGCTGAGTACGACCTTTACCCTGACGGCGCGCGACGCGGCGGGAAGGGTCGCCACCGTGTCGCCCTATCCCGTGGCACTTGCGGCGGCTCCGGCCTCCATCATTCCGGCAGCGACGAACTGGGGGACCGTAGGGGTTGCGTCGGATTCCGGCGATTGGCCCACCATCAAGAACAACAGCACCACACCGATTCTGATCACAGCCCACACGCTTGTCAGCGGCCCGTCTGGCGCGTGGGCATGGCAAGGGGCCGCCGGCTATTGCCAGCCGGGAACCACCGTGCTTGCATCCGGCGCGAGCTGCAGCACCTTCGTTGGAATCGGCGGTCTCGCCACGCCGGGGAGCTACACCGCCACGAACCAGGTGAGCTTCCAGATCCAAAGTAATCCCGTGTTGACGTACTCCACGCAGCAGACCTACACGTTTGCCGTTGCGGGCACGACTTCGAGTGCCTCCAGTCTCGCGTTCGGCAACCAGGCCTACGCGACCACAAGCGCCGCGCAATCGCTGACGCTGACCAACAATGCGTCCAACGGCGGGCCCTTATACGTCACCGGCATTTCGGTAACCGGAGCGAATGCCGCCAACTTCCCGATGACCAAGACGTGCGGGGCGACATTGGCCGCTGGCGCAACGTGCAGTGTCAGCGTGCAGTTCGCGCCGACTTCCATCACGAACGGGCAAAGCGCGAGCATCCTGGTGCAAGGCGGTTACGACCGCATGCAAGCGGGGGTCGACTCGGGGTATCGGCCGACCACGACGGGTGTCAACTTCAGCGTGCCCCTGTCGGGCAATGGCATCGGAAGCAGTGCGACCTTGAGCTCCGGTGCGCTCGCATTTGGCGCGGTCGCCTACGGCAGCGCGGCGCCGACCAAATCACTGGTATTCACGAACAGCGGCAATACGCCGATGACGCTTTCCGGCCTTTCCGGACTGAGCGCCCCGTTCTCGATTTCCTCCAACAATTGCACGAGCATCGCCGCTAACGCAACCTGCACGATCGTCGTCGCGATGGCGATGAATTCCTTCGGCAGCTGGTCACAAGCCGGTATATCCAGTGCGGGCGCGACGATCAATGCCGCCGTGGGCACCGCCAGCGGCAGCGTGACCGGAACGCTTGCAACGCTTACGGCGGGCAATCTCGCATTCGGAACGGTCAGCTATGGATCGACCAGCCCGGTGCATTCGCTGACGTTCCGCAACGACGGAAATGCAGCCATGACCCTTTCCGGTTTGAGCGGCCTGAGCGCGCCGTTCTCGGTCACGACCAATACCTGTTCGGGCATCGCGCCTGCGGCGAGCTGCACGATCAGCGTGACGATGGCGACCACAACCACGGGATCCTGGTCGATGACCGCCACGACGGCGGGGGCCAACGGAAACGCGTCCCTTCCGGTGAGCGGTACCGTCAGCGTCTCCGGCACAGACACGCTTCCGTGGACCAACGGCAGCACGATCACGTTCTGCTACGGACAGTTTGCGTCAACGAACGCGACTTTCACTTTCTCCATCTCCGGTGCAGCGCAGATCGTCACCGTGAGCCCGTCCAACAACACCTATTCCGTCACGACGAACGGATGGACCAGCGGCGCATCTGTCCCGGCGGGAACGTATTCGATCAAGATCCAGGGACTCGGGAACAACGGTACGACGCCCCTGGCGATTACCTTCAGTGGTACCGGGGACCACAGCACGGCATCGGTATATGCGTACAACACCCAAACTTGTCCGTAATGGCGTCGAAGGTCCAGATTCGGAGGAAGCCATGAATTCGATGCAGTCCCGGGGAACGGGAGCGGCGGCGTGCCAACGGACATTCGCCTTTGCGAGCGGAATCCTCGCAAGCGTATTTCTGGTTGGCGCGGTTCGCGCCCAGACGCCTCCGTCTGGCCAACAGTTGCCGTCGCCGAGCGCGTTTAATTACACGAGGACGACGAGCTACCAGTACAACGATCCGCAATGGTATGAGACGGACGAGTTTGTGGAGCCGCAGGACCCGCAGTCGTGCCTGCACACGGTTTTTGTGTACGACCCGTACGGCAACAAGAAGACGGCGACGAAGCAGAACTGCTCGGGTGCGACCGGGGACGCGGTGGTTGCGGCGCACACGACGACGAGCAACTTCAGCAATACGGCCGGCCAGGCGGGGATCGTGAATGGCCAGTATCCGTACCAGGTGACGAACGCAAAGTCGCAGATGGAGAGCGCGCAATTTGATGCGCGCTTCGGTACCCCGACTCTGCATTCGGACGCGAACAACCCGCCTGTGGTCACGCAGTGGAAGTACGACGCGTTCGGACGTAAGGTCCTGCAGATCAACCCGGACGGGACGAAAACGGCCTGGTTGTACGAGTACTGCACGCAGGGCTCGGTGGTCGGCATTGCGTGCCCGACGGCGCAGACCGGGACGCTGGTGAGCCGGGTGACGGAGACCCCCGAGGACATCAATGGCGTGCAGTCGGGTCCGCCCAAGAGGACGTATCAGGACTCCCTGGAGCGCGAGGCGCGAACGGAGACGCTGAGCTTCGATGACACCCATTGGATCGTCGTGGAAACGGCCTATGACGTGGTCGGCCGGGTCTGGCAAAAGAGCGAGCCGTACCTGGACACTTCACCGCCAGGTATCAATCGCTCCACGATTGTGTGGACGACGACGCTATATGACGTCCTGAACCGGACCCTGAGCATCAGCAAACCGGATCCGACGGCGACCAACGGCGTCGCGAAGACGACCCTGAGCTATCAGGACCTGACTACCGTCACCACCAATCCCCTAGGGCAGATGGCCAGCGAGACGCACGATAGTCAGGGCCAGGTCCTGAAAGTCATCGACAATTTGGGAAGCGTGCTGGTCCGCCAGTTCGATGCCTTCGGCAACCTCATTGCGACGATCGACCAATACGGGAACACCAGCTCCTCGAAGTTCGATCTGCGCGGACGCAAGTGGTGGATGAATGACCCGGACATGGGCGCGTGGTACTACGGCTTCGACGTTTTCGATCAGCTGGTGCGCCAGCAGAGTCCAAAGCAGAACGCCGCGGGAAAGTGGACATCGATGACGTTCGACGCTCTCGGACGCATGACGCGACGCGTGGTCGACGAATTCACCAGCAGCTGGTCCTACGATACCTATATCAACCTGTCGGCCTGTTCCGGGGGGATCGGAAAGCTCTGTGAGGCCTCCACCACCCAACTTGACGACCGAAAGTATGCCTACGACACCAAGGGCCGTTTGACCACGGAGACTCTGGCGGTCACCAACGGTCCGACGTTCTCCTCCGGCACCGCATATGACGCAACCACGGGCCGACTGGTGACGCGCAGCTACCCGAGCGGATTCCGGATCACGTACCTATACAACGCAGCCGGATATGCCAGCCAGGTCGTCAATACCGCCGACGGCACCTCCATCTGGCAGGCGAACCAATACGATGCCCGCGGCAACGTCGTGCTGCAGACCTATGGCAATGGCGTGCAGGTGAATCAAGTGTTCGAGCCGCAGACGGGGCGGATCAGTTCGATTCTTGCGCAGCAGACCGGCGGTACTGCGGGCGCCCTGGTGAGCCTGTCCACCGGTTGGGATCCGCTGAACAATCTCAAGACTCGAAGCGACAGCAACGGTGACGGCGCGGGCGCTGCGGTCAGCGAGACCTTCAGTTACGACGGACTCAACCGACTGCAGTCGTACACCGTCGCCAGTGCCGCGATCAGCGGCCTGTCGCGCACCGTCAGTATCGGCTACAACGAGATCGGCAACATCCTGACGAAGTCGGATGCGTCCGGCGTATACGCGTATCCCGCAAGCGGCGCGGCGAGCAAAGATCCGCATGCGGTGACACAAGTCGGATCGATTTCTTACGGCTATGACGCCAATGGCAATGTCGCCTCGGCGAGCACGGGGGCCCGGTGGAGTTCCGCGACGATGGCGAGCTTCAATATGCCGACCACGCTCGCCGGGCCTTCCTCCAGCTACCAATGGCGCTACGGGCCGGACCTGGAGCGGATGCGCGAGGACAAAATCTACAGCGCCGGAACTCGCACGACCTGGTTCCTGAACCCTGACAACGTGGGCGGCCTGTTCTTCGAGCAAGAGACCGAGACCGACGGCACGGTCGTCAACCGCCACTTCATCAATGCGGGCGGCCGGGTGGTTGCCGTGTTCGCTTCGACCGGCTCGGGATCGTCCACGATCACGCGCAAGGATTACTGGCACGTCGATCATATCGGTTCGCTGGTCGCGGTGACCGATGTCAGCGGCAAGCTTACACAGCACTACGCTTACGACCCGTTCGGCAAGCGTCGCTTCGAAAACGGCAACTTCGACACGACCAATGCCCTGGTCATCGACTGGACCCACTACGTCGACCAGACCTCCACCGGTTCGATCGTGACCGCGAGCGCCGGATCCTCGCGCGGCTTCACCGGCCACGAGGAGCTGGACGACCTCGGAATCATCCACATGAACGGGCGCCTGTACGACGCGAACATTGCCCGATTCATGCAGGCCGATCCGACGCTGCAATACGATCGACTGTTGCAGGACTTCAATCGCTTCAGCTACCTCATGAATAACCCGCTTAACGCAAAAGATCCCAGCGGGTTCTCCGATTGCAGCCTCCAATACGGCTGCGGCGATTCCAACCTCTCCATGATCGCAAGCCAGCCGGACAGCGCGGGCGGGGACAATTTCTTTACAGGACAATATTCGGATCTGTCGGATCCGTTCGCCTTGGTGGTTCTTGTCAATGGCGACCCCGGAAACATGCAGGGATTTGTTGTTGCCAATCCGTCACCTGCGTCCGCGTCCACAGGCAATACCGATGGGTCGCAGACGCAGGCGGCAAATGCAAGTACGCAGGTGCCAACGGATCGCATCAGCCTGTGGAACGTTCATTATGACGCCAACAACCATCAATGGGTGCGGGACGAAGCCGAACGCGATCACGTCGACACGAAATACGGGGCCATCAATGGAATGCGCAATACGATTGATCGCGCAGTCGAGCTTGGCGGCCACCACGTAACGGCGGAATTCGGAGACGCAGTCAGGGAATTCACATTGGCGTACAACCCAATCAAGAGTTTCAGCACCAGTCTCTGGAATGCCCTGATGGATAAGCTTGGCTTTTCAACACCGGTAGCGAAGAGTTTTGCCGGTGTACTGGCGGATGTCCAGGCAAGGGGAACGGTGGTAAATTGGGTTGCGCACAGCCAGGGAGGAATTATCTTCGCCGAGGCTGTACGAATCAATGGCGGGGACCTTTCCATGAACCAGGTAACCTTCCACTCCGGGGGTAACAACATCCTGGTTACGAATAGCATCATGAGGGATGCGAACGTGACGGTCCTCGGCTACCGGAATCATCCATTCGACCCGGTTCCGCAAATCGCCGGATCCAATACGCTGAATCCGATCCAAATTATCGGTTCCGTTCTTGCGTTCCCGTTTGTCCTTTGGGGCGGGGAGCATCTGAGTCCGCACACCGAGGCATGCATGGCCTGTCCATTGCAACATTGATTCGGCGGGCGCGGAGTTACGTAATGCAAATCCGCAGATGGGGCTCCGTGGGAGTTGCGTCGATGATGGCAGTTTGGTGGCTATTTGCCGGATCAAGCGCGCGCGCGGGAGATTGGAAGACGACTGCGTACGCGATATCGAAGACGACGATTTCGCTGCAGTTGCCGCAAAAGGATAGTGCGGACTTTTCAGTCTATCGTGCGCGCACGCAAGTGGACGTGAATGATCCACTTGCATACGAGGGAAGCTCGTCAATTCTCGTTGATCAGAAGTACTGGGACTATTTTCGTTTTCCGAAATTTGGACCGGTCGGCACCTTGCAATACCAATTTCTTGTTCGAATGGTTCCGAAGGACCAAGGTTTCGATCCGAAGGACCTCGATGCGGTGGGCAAGGCTGCGATGGCGCAGCGCGTTCAAGGTTGGGAGCAGGTCAGATCGGAGACGGGCGGAAAACGAGGCAAATCTGGAGCGCCCGCAATTGCTCCAGATTTCGGTGTTGTGAAGATTGGCGATATGTCGTGGTTTTCATATCGGACTATCCGGAGCTCACCAACCCACTGCTATGTCTTTGCCTTGGACGACACGCACTATGTAGAGCTCGCCTTTACGTACATCAGCAACAGCCTCGATGAGAAGGAAAATTGGAAAGAAAGGGCCGAAAAAGATGTAGAAAAGATCCTCGAACTGCTTCGAGTTTCGCAATAATTCTGAGGAGTGCCCGTGTAAGTCATGCGAGTAACGCGGATCCGATCAAGACAGAGGCAAATGCCAATAGCGCCAGAGCGGCCGTCTTCGGTATAAGCAAAGACCACTTCTGTTGGATCACTCTTCCCGCTATCGCCCCGACGACAAGCCAAGCGGACCCCACGAAAACAAGAATGGCAGAAAATCTAGCCAAAAAGACAAGCGCCTTTGGATCAGCAAGCGGGATGATAAGCAGCGCAAACAAGAGTGCCTTGGGGTTAAGAAGCGTGGTAATAAAGACGTCGCGAAACGAAACGGGCAAATCTGTGCCTCGCAACCTCGAGCGACACAGTTTTGCAGCCATTGTTAGCAGGTAGATTCCGGCGCCGATTCGGAGCGCAATCTGCGCAATTGGCGTGGCTGAAATCGCCGGGCCAAACACGTGGCCAATTACTGAAATACTAATGTTGTAGCCGACCAGCTCCGCAAACAGGAGCGGCAACGAACGATAGACTCCGACCGTAGCCCCGGAGGTCAATAGAAGGGTATTGGTGGGCCCAGGAGTAGCCAACACTACAAGTACAGCGACGCTGAAGAGCCAAGGGTCCGTCATACCGTATGTCCGAGCTATCTCTGTACGCCAGTAGAGGTGGCTTCAATCGTTTGAGGCGCCTGCGCCCACTGGCGTCGCGTCTAATGCTTTTCGCAGCACTGCGCCGCAATTGTTCTGCCTTCTTGTAAAGCCGCTGCTACTTCCTGCGGAGACAGGCCAGCGCTTAACGTCTTGATAATGGGGGTGTCTTCCAGCGCAGCAGGGCTCCCGCCCGGGAGCAGATAGGGATGCAATACAAGCATCGCCGCCTTGTAGGTCAAAGCCTTCTGCGGATCCGGCGGCACCAACTGAGCCTGTTGATACACGGAAGACAACGTGTGCAGAGCGTACGTATCGCCGTGTTCGCCCGATGCCCGAAGGAACCCAATCGCGTCGGCTGCCCAATCGGCCGGAATCGGGTCGCCGGCCTCATGCCCTGGCGGGCCGTCTCGGTAAAAATCCATGGCCGCCCCGGCGATGCCACCCTGCGCCGCCTGCCGCAAGAACTGATGGCGCTCATAGATCATTGCCGGGGTAACCCCAACACACGCGTCAGCCTCTTCGTCCACGACCTCACCCTGACGGCGCTGCGTTTCCGGGATATGAGAACACATCCTCTCGGCCATATAGACACGATATGCCGCATCGGGATTTTGCCCGGTGACTGCCGCCGTCCTGTACTTCTCCACATACTTAACGACAGTCAGGTTCTCCAGGTCGAACGAACCCCCGTCGTACTCTCTCACTGTGGGTACGGTGAACTCGAATGCAGGCTTACCGGGTCTCTGGGCACTGCCCGTACTGCCAATGCCGCTGAATAGAGTCCAGGATGGCCTGGCGCTACCGGACGAACTACCGGCTTTCGCATCCTCCGTGGAAGATAGCGGATCCCATCGAACAACAGCCACGCCCGCCACGACGGCGACCGCTGCGACGATAAAGGCCCTGATTCGATACACCTTCACTTGTCATCTGCCCCCGGGTTCGCGCCGCTTGAACGCGGCCCGCGGCCACAGCCCGACCATCACGGAGTGAGGTACCCGTGCAAGCTCACGTTGACAAGAAATGTACCGTTCCCCAGCGTGACCGATGGAATGTAGGTCAGATACATGCCGGCAGTCAGATGGTCCTGCTCGTCGACAATTCCCTGAAAGTCCGCTATGCCGTGCGACCCGTAGATGAAAGCGCAACCGCTGGTGCAACCGAAGTTCAGAAAGACTATGGTCCCGGGCGTGTTGAATGTAGCCTCCCAATCTACATCAAGAACAACCAGCGTCTCACCGGCGGGAACCGAATACGGGCCACTTGCCTGCACGCCGTCGGTCCCGACTTGCGAAAACTGCGTGCATCCGGGATATACAAAGGTTCCCCCCGGAGGCGGGTTCGGATTCGGAAGGGGCACAAAGCCGCTGCAAATCAGGGTAATCAACTTGCTGGCAGGCACGCCCAGATGCGTCGGCAGCGTCACCTGGGAGCCGGAATGACCCCTGTCCTCGGAACGATCCTTGTCCTCGGCCGACGCAGGCATGAGCGCCGCGGCCAGGAGCAAAACCGCGGCCATAAGAAGCGTACCAGGTGCCCCCCCGCAGGACCTCGGGTAGAAGTAGCGTTTCATTTTCTGTCCTTTCTTCGGTTCATCTGCTGACGCATCCTGCCGAAGTCGGAACGGACCTAGGCTCAAAAGCACCTCAGCTTGCTAGGATGCATTCGCGCTACTCGGTGCGTTCCGTCCGGCAAGCCCATCCGCCGCATCGAACAAACCACCTCGGCGGACTTGGCCAGCATATCCCGTCAGCGATTAACCCCGCAATCACCATTTACCCCGGGTGTCTGCTCGACTCCGAGCGTCGAGTCGGGGTGGGAGTTGAAAGCGAAAGCCATTCGGACCGCCGCGTGTACGGTCGTTCCCTCGGCGGCCAAGCGCCGCCTTCGCCAAGCTGGTCGAACATCGGTCTCACTTTGTTGGTGAGCCAAGCGTTAAGTTCGGAACGTCGACTCAGAGCTCAGTACTGGCCGCCGGCTACATACGGTCTGACCATCTTCCTGGGATCGACGATCCGGTCGAAATCGGCTGCCGAAACGTAACCGAGCTTCAGGGCAGCCTCTCGCAATGTGAGGTCGTTGTCATTTGCGTAGTGAGCGATCTTCGACGCCTTGTCGTACCCGATGACCGGCGAGAGCGCGGTTACAAGCATGAGTGATTCGTCCACGTACGCTTTGATCTTCGTTAGATTCGGCTTTGTGCCTTTCACCAGGAACTTGGTGAAATTAGTGCATCCATCTGTCATCAGCGTGATGGAGTGCGTGATGTTGTATATGACCACTGGCTTGTAAACGTTCATCTCGAGATAGCCGCTAGCGCCGCCGAAGCCTGTCGTCGCGTCGTTTCCCATCACCTGGATGGCGAGCATCGTCATCGCCTCCGCCTGTGTTGGATTGACTTTCCCCGGCATGATCGAGGAACCCGGCTCGTTCGCCGGAATGATCAGCTCGGCGAAACCGGCACGCGGCCCGCACGACATCAACCGAATGTCGTTGGCGATCTTGTACAGAGAGACCGCCAGCGTGCGCAGCGTCCCCGAAAGCTGAACCAGGGCGTCGTGGGCCCCTTGGACCGTGAATTTGTTGGGCGCTGTGACGAACGGCAAGCCTGTCAACCTAGCAATTTCCACCGCGGATTCTTCTGCGAACCCGGGTGTGGAATTCAGCCCGGTTCCCACGGCAGTGCCGCCAAGCGCGAGTCGGTATACACCCTTGAGCGCATCGTCAAGGCGTTCCTGATTGTCTGCGAGCATGCCCGCATAGCCGGACCATTCCTGTCCGAGCGTGATTGGGGTCGCGTCCTGCATATGGGTACGACCGATCTTGACGATATCCTTCCACTCCTCGGCCTTTGCCGAGATCGCGTCGTGCAGTACCGTCACTGCCGGCATCAGCCGCTGCCTCACATTGATGGCAGCCGCCATGTACATAGCCGTCGGGAACGAGTCGTTTGACGATTGGGACATATTAACGTGATCGTTGGGATGTACCGGCTTCTTGCTGCCAAGCGGTGTGCCCGCAATCTGGCTGCTGCGGTTCGATATGACCTCGTTCACGTTCATGTTGAACTGCGTTCCGCTGCCAGTCATCCAGACGTGGAGAGGGAACATGTCGTGATGGTGGCCAGCCAAGATCTCGTCACACACTTTGACAATGAGCTCGAATTGCGGATTCCCTAGGCGCTTCTCGGCATGGTTTGTGATCGCCGCTGCCTTTTTTAGAATCGCGTACGCGGGGATCATTTCCCGCGGAATCAGATCCGGGCCGATGCTGAAATGCTCGAGCGAACGCTGGGTCTCTGCTCCCCAGAGCTTGTCGGCTGGCACATCGACTTCGCCGAGGCCATCCGTCTCCTTGCGAAAGCCGACGGTCACCGGGGCCGAGGGCACTTGCGCTATTGCAGCCCCGCCTGCCAACACAAGTGGGGCCACGAGTGTTGACTGGAGCAGCTCGCGACGGTTCACTGTTATCTCCTAAAGGCGGCGGATTTGTCGCCAGTTCTTTCCGTTCTCGCCAAGCCGATTGCTTGAGGCAGAGAATCCAGTCCACCAGCGGCGCCGCCGAGCGCTGCGCCGGAACCGATCAGTATCACGCTGATGGTGACCCGCGCGCGTTACATCCCTATCAAGCAACGATCACGTATTCGATTGTGCGTTTCTGACCTCGGGCGCGGTAGCGAGCTTGCACGACTATCTCTTATTCCAGCGAGAAATGCTGCTCCTCCAATTAGACGGTCTCGCGTTTCAGCTTCAGTCCACGGAGGAGCTGCGCGTTTGCAGCTACGACGATGGTGGAGAGGTTCATTGCGATTGCACCGACACTCATGGGGAGATCGAATCCCCAGTGGACGAAGAGGCCTGTAGCGACGGGGATAGCGACGACGTTATAGGCCGTTGCCCAGACCAGGTTCTGGACCATCTTTCGGTAAGTTGCGCGGGATAGCTTGATTGCGCCCAAGACGTCGCGCGGGTCGCTGCGCACGAGCACGATTCCGGCGGATTCAATTGCTACGTCGGTTCCCGCACCTATCGCGATTCCCACATCCGCAGTCGCAAGGGCGGGGGCATCGTTCACTCCGTCACCTACCATTCCTACCTTCTTGCCACCGGTCTGAAACATTTTTACCGCTGCAGCTTTGTCGGCGGGGAGAACTTCGGCTGCGATCTCATCGATTCCGATGCGGCGGGCGACCGAATCGGCGACGGTCTTCGAATCTCCTGTGACCATCGCGACCCGGATACCAAGGCGGTGAAGTTCGTTGACGGCATCAGTCGACTCGGACCGGATCTCATCTTCGACTGCGAAAGCTCCTAGGAGTTGGCCTTCAGCGACGGCATAGAGGACCGTCTTCCCATCGGATGCCCACGCGGCTGTGAGCTTTTCAACTTCTGGCGGCGCCGTTACCTTGGCCTCGGTCAACAGGCGCGATCCGCCGATTACGACACTCCTGCCTTCGACGAGTGCCGCCGCTCCCCGGCCAGGCAACGCCTCGAAATTCGTGGCTGACAATTGAGCCACGCCTCGGCGCTTGGCTTCGGCGACAATTGCTTTAGCGAGTGGGTGTTCGGAGGTGGATTCGACCGCGGCAGCATGCGCAACCAAATCGTTTTCGCTAGTACCGAACGCAGCCGCGATTCCCGACACCGCAGGCGAACCGCGTGTCAGTGTTCCGGTCTTATCGAAAATGACTGTATCTAAATTGCGGGCACGTTCCAGTGCGAGTCTGTCCTTAACGAGAAGCCCGTTTTCAGCTCCAAGTGATGTCGAGATTGCGATTACGAGTGGAATCGCCAGTCCAACGGCATGCGGGCAAGCAATGATGAGGACCGTTGCCGTTCTAATCAAGGCGTGTTGTTTGTCGCCTGACAACCACCAATAGGCGAGCGTAATTGCACCAGACGCGACTGCTACATAAAAAAGGATCGCGGCTGCACGGTCAGCAAGAGCTTGTGAGCGAGAGCTCGAAGCCTGCGCCGTTGCAACGAGCCGCATGATTCCCGAGAGAGAGGTCTGATCCCCGACTGCCGTAACAAGGACGCGCAGGCTACCGCCACTAGCAACTGTGCCTGCAATGACTCTTGCGCCCACTCCCTTCAGTACTGCCTTGGATTCGCCCGAGATTATGGACTCATCGACATCGGCGGCGCCCTCAACAACAGTGCCGTCTGCTGGAACACGGGCTCCCGGCCTAACAAGAACGATGTCGCCAGCACGCAATTCAGAGAGCGTGACGGGCTGAGTGTCCGCGCCGATTACGCGTTCGGCGGTGTCCGGGAGCAAGGCAGCCAGCGCGTTGAGCGCGCCGCGAGCCTGGGAAGTTGCCCGCATTTCCAGCCAGTGGCCGAGGATCATGATCGTGATCAGTGATGCGAGTTCCCACCAGACGTCGATCTCGAAGAGGCCGAGTGTGGCGGCGACCGAAGTCCCAAAAGCGACTACGATCCCCAAGCTGATGAGGGTCATCATGCCGGGCTTGTGATCGGCAAGTTCGCCCCCTGCCCCGCGGATAAAGACTACGCCGCCATAGATGAAGACGACCGTTCCGAGCACGGCGGGGATAAACTTCGAGGCGGGAAAGGACGGCGCGCTGTAATCCAGCCAGCGTTGGATGTCGGTTGACCAAAAAACCACCGGGATAGTCAGAGCGAAGCTCAACCAAAACTTGTCGCGAAACATCGCCGCGGAGTGCCTGGTGTGACGATCGTGGGTTCCGCGAATTTCTGACTTCTTGTGACCGGCGTGACGGTCGGACGCCCGTCTTTGATCTTTGTGCGTTATATGGTTCATTTTGAAGTTCGATCTTCGACTATGTTCTGAGGATCTGCAACGCTGCAGCCGCAGGAATCGAGCAAGACCAACCGTCCGGCACGGCGCGGCCACAATGGTCCACGCCGCAATATCTGATGCTGAACGGAAGCCTCAGGCCCGCAGAGCCTTCGTCAGCGCGACCTGTGCAGCCGAGATGCCCTCAAGGGCAAGTCCGTAAGACAATCCTTCCTGAAGCCGGCGCCGGAAGCGATTCGACAGCGCCATCCGCGTGTACCGCAAGGTGAGCGGGTTCTGCTTTTTCATGTGTCGTGCCAACTCCCAAGCTCGCGGCAGCAGAGCCTCGCGAGCGACAACCTCATTGACGGCGCCGTATTCCTTCGCCTCTGCGGCGCTTAGTCTCTGGCCGCTGAGCAGGAAGTAACGGCCGCGAATCTCGCCGATGACCTCAGGCCACAGTATATGCAACCCGTCACCCGGCGCGATGCCGAATGCAGGATGCGCTGCATCTTGAAAGTAGGCGTTTTCGGCGGCAATGACGATGTCGGAGAGCAAGGCATATTCGGAATGAGCGGTAACCGGACCGTTGATGGCTGCGATCATCGGGACCTGGATATCAAGAATGTTTTCGAGGATCTTCGTGCCCTCGCGCAGTATCTTGTCGTATCCGCTGGGCGTGAAGAAGTCGAAACCATCCCCCGTGATCTGGGCGCAGAATTCATTGCCCGTGCCGCTCAGGATGACGACGTGGTTCTCGGGATCATCGCCGATGTCGCGGAACGCCCCAACGAGTGCTTCATGCACGTAGCCATTGAAGACCAGCGGACCGCCTCGCGTATGCAAGGCAACTTCCAGAATGCCATCTTCCCGCTTCATTCTCACGTTCTCGTATTTATCGTAGTACCTGTTAAACATAGACATGCTCCTCTCGCACCTTCCGGTATGTTACCTCGCCTCGCGCCGCCCCAACCGATCGCCACGTGGCTACTCCTTGGAGTAGTTGCGCAGCGCTGGGTTGAATATCACTCATCAACCTCGCCGGTGAAGGATAGCAATCCAGGACCACCGCGGTACTTGCTGCGGAGACTAAAACTCATTCCGGGAAGGAATGAGCCACTCGGCCGCAGCTCCCCGAATCGGATGAGCTCCGTCTCAAAGGTGCAGTCAACATCATGGTCCACCGGAGGGCATCGCGGCGTTGCAATCTCTCCTTAGACGCGGGCCGGCAGCCGCTTTGCGACGCTGAGGCTCGGGTGAGCACTTATTCCCTGCGGGAACAAAGCATATGGCGCCGAGACGGCTACCTTGATTCAATGCCAGGAGTGATAGTACGGCTTGAAGCAGCCGTGCGGATCCGGCGCTTCCTGATAGACGGCCCGAATTTTCAACCACTGGTTTCAACCACTACCTGGAGAAGAGAGAATGACATCCAAAGCAAACGGTCTGCTGCTCGGAACGGCATTGATACTGCTTTCCGCGGGCACTTTGAGCGAGCAATCGACGGCAGCCTCCCACGCTCCGGTCATCGTGACGGGAACCGCTTCTACCGACCGCGAAATCCGGACCGAGGCGATGAAACTAATCGACGAGAAGCCGCCGCTCAGAACCGAAAATCTCGACATCCAGAGCTTCCATCACGACGTGTACCTGTACGGCATCGTCTCTAGTCGCATGGACGGCGAGACGGCCGCGGCGCTCGCCAGTACCGTCTCCGGTGTGAAGAAGGTCTACAACGCCACCGCTTCGCTCGGAAACTGATTGGCTCTCGCGGAGCTGCGGAGCCTCCTTATGAAGGATGAGCAATGAAAGTCGCAAGGAACGTGATGTTGTTTGGAACGGCTCTGCTGGCACTCTCGGCATACAGCATTGCAGCCCCCTCGAGCGAATCCAGGGCAACAACGACCAACCCCGTTGGACCGGTCATCATTAGCGGGAAAAAGGTTCCGAAGGGTTTGTCCGACCGGGACGTGACGACGCGTGTGGAGATGGCATTGGATTCGGATCCCTACGTATACGCCGAGCATGTCGCTGTGACGACCGCGGATGGAGTGGTCACGTTGCACGGGTTGGTCGGAGACGAATGGGATCTGCGGCGCGCGATCCGCGTCAGCAGTCGAGTCGCCGGCGTGAAGCACGTGGTCGACGAACTGGAGATCTGGGATTTCGGCGGGGGCGGTCGTAATTGACCATTCACTCGCCGGGAGCCCGTGGTGCGATGTTTAGCTCGGTGGCCTTCGTGATGAAGGATGTGGTGTCGTGGGCGTTGTCGGTGTACCTGCTGAAGCAGGATGTGTACTGACGGGGCTGTTCCTCGAGACGGGCCGCGAAGTGGCCGGGCAGTACGCAGGCCGCATCGAGATGAACGACCGCCTCGTCGATGCCTGCGCAATGGAACTCGTGATCGACCTGTGGCAGTTCTATTGAAACGTTCGCCTGCCGACGATGCTAGAACATTGCGGCATTGGGACTTCCTGATGAGCCTTGGCCGGATCCTGCTTCTGGTGACGTTGGTACCGGCGGCAGCGCACGCGCAGCTGCCGCGGGAACGGCCCTCCGCCGATCCGGACGTGCTGCTGGCAGGCCTGCCGTTTGCGATGTGGGTTGAGGCTAGCCTGACCCCGCTGGGTGGATTAATGGCCGGCACGCCTTCGTCGGTTTTTACCGCCGACTACTGGTCCCGCGCGGACGCCGAACGGACGCAACTCGAGAGCCGTTACGGAGTTCACTTGGCCCTGGGGGCGCTGTTGCCACCCACGTTGGTGCAAAAGACGCCTGTGCCGGGGCATCCTCAGTTCAATTTCGTGCAGGAGCTGCGATTCGGCAGGCAAGCGTTGACCGGGCTGCAGTTCGAGCGGAAGAACTTGCTTTTCAACGGTGACCGGCTCAGCATCCGGGCCACCAGCGACCTGCAGACACTGTTCCGGGCGGCCGGTTTGTCCGGTTCCGAGGCCGAGGTCGACGTGTTGTCGTTATTGGGATGGCGTTCGCACTCGCGGCTTGTCTGGCAATTGGGGGAGCCCAAGCATGAGCTTCAGTGGCAGTTCAGCGCGGGCCTCGACCGGCGGGCGACTACGCAGGGCAGCCACGTCGATCTGCAGGTGCTGCGGCGCTTCTAGCGCCGACGAGCGCCTCTGCTCTCCGATTTCGTGAATCTCCCTGTGCCGATCCTGGCGCGGTTCGTTCCAAGCGCGTTCGCGTTCGAATATGTGTTGCGCAATGGCGCAAGAACGTTACCGTCGTCCAACAGGCCAATGTGGTGAAGGTATTGATGAGGGTGTTCCTCGAGATGGGCCGCGAAGTGACCAAGCAGTACGCAGACCGCATCGAGATGAACGACCGCCTCGTCGATACCTGCGCAATGGAACTCGTGATCGAGCGCACTTTGGTGACTTTAAGTCCGCCCCCAGTGCGCGGCTTGCGACTGGCAGCGGACGATCAACTTTTGTCGGCCTTCCAGTGCCGACGAGCATCGGTCCCGGGGCAAGGTGACCAGCGCTGCCGCGCCGGACGGTTGATCTTGCTCGATTCCTGCGCCTCATAGGTCTTATTCGCCCGTCGTGGCTACTCGCCGCAACGATCATGGCCGAGACTGTCATCCTCGCCCGTGATCGTGTTCGCGTTGCCCTGAGTGTGTGCACGAGGACGCTGTCTACGAGCATCGCGCTTTTGATAGCAACCAGGAGATTTTGATGAATGTACACAAGAGTGTCACCAAGACCGCGGCAACTTTGAGCATTGGCCTTCTGGCCGCCATTGTCGCCCATGCGCAGGGTTTGAGCACCGCAACGGGTTCGACCGACATTTACACTTTCAACTTCCAAAACGCTTATCGGCCAGCAGGCGTAATTACTCCGGTAGAGGGTGGATCAATCGGTACCGGATCGACCGATATCTGGGTGACCAACTTCCAGAAGATCTTTGCGACGCAGGATTCGGTACCCAACTCGCCCACTGCGGCGGCCTACACGGGTTCCACCGATATCTACACCACGAACTTCCAGCGCTCGTTTTTGTGAGGGCGTTCTTGCAGGTGACGCCCTCGCCGAACTTGTGACGCGGGGGTCATCGTCCCCATGCAGGTGGGCGCCAGCTTTCACGATGTCGCCCGAGCCATGCACATCCACCCGACCTTGGCTGAGGGCGTCAACGTTGTGGCCGGCGGTGTCCACAGCGAAGAAGGCGCGGATTGAAGGGTCGAAAGCTTCGAGGAAAACGAGGGTTTGCAAAGCGCCAATGCGCCGATGTCAAGCAGCTCGCAGAGCTCGCCCGAGCGCGCATCCGGCCCACCGGCAACGAAGGTCACCTATCCCGATGTCGTCGAGCATGTGCTTCGCTGAGGATCGTTGCCGTGCGCGACGTTCGTCCTCGGTGGTAGGACGCCAGCCGGCGCGTCGCCAGGTTGCTTCAACGGAAGTTACGTCCGACGGCACGTAACGAAACGATGGATCGAGTATCGAAGGCAGCGGTCTCATGGCAGATCTCGGCGGGATGTCGCAGCGAACTTCGTCGCGCATCGCAGCACAAACTTGCGCCTTTACGATGGCCCGAGCGCTGCACGTCGTTCCGTCCAGAGTTATGGTTGGAATGCGGTTGAGCTCACGAATTACTGGCTCGTGGCGAATGGCCGGCAACAAGCCAAGCTCGAGCCATTCCTCCTTGTGGCAGGCGGTGCGCATCTCAGGACAACTGGAAATGCAGGTAGCGTGCGCCTGTCATCTCAAACCACCAACTGTGCGATGTATGAACCACCCTCATCAAGATCCCGTCGCAACGGGTACACCTCAGGACAGCTCCCATGGAGGCGCCATACAGACGCATAGTCCCGAGCATCTGGGTGGAGGCGCACGCCATGCATTGAGTTTGTGCTGTCGTCGCATCAAGAACGAAGATTTCCTGAAGCACACCGCCCGCGGCATTGCCATCCAGAGCGAAGCTCGAATCTGTATCAGCCATGACACCTATTCTCCTGTGGGTCCGAAGCGTTCCGTCTTTATGCTCAGAGGATCATGTCCGAGCTCGACCAGAAGGCTCGAGACGCTCTCCACGAAAGGAGTCGGTCCGCAGACAAAAGTCTTTGGCCGAATTTGTGGTGGAAAGGACGACTCAGCAAGGATCGCTCCATCGATTCTTCGTCGATACCCCCCCCACCCCTCTGGCTGCCTGAAGGTCAGCGTTTCAACAACCCGCAAATCGCGATCGCGGCGCACCATTGAATCGATCTCTGCACGATAGATCACGTCTTCCAGACTCTTGGACGAGTACAGCAGCAAAGCGGGGGCGTGGTCGTCTCGCCGCTCGCGGTGACGCAACATTGCCATCAGCGGCGTAATTCCGGCTCCGCCCGCGATGAGCTGCAAGGGACCACCTGCGGCCGTGGTCCAAACGAAATAGCCTCCGATCGGCCCTCGCAATTCAAGGCGATCGCCAGGGCGCACATCACCGAGCAAATACGGCGAAACCACGCCATTGTCGATACGTTCGACCGTCAGACTGAGCAACTCGTCCTCGGGGGGCGAAGCGATCGAATAGCTGCGCTGCGCCTGGTAGCCGTCCTCGCCGGTGAGGCGGATGTCGACGTGCTGGCCGGGCAAATGTCCTCGCCAGTCGGCAACGTGAAGGACAAGACTCTTTACGCGGGGCGTTTCGACCACGATTCCGCGCACTTCCGCGAGCTGCCAATCCAGTCGCCGCGCTGGCATGGGCGACCTATCGATCACCGTCATACCTTTGTTCTTTCCAGGGATCTCCATAGTTGTGATAGCCGAACCCTTCCCAGAAGCCACGCTCGTCGTTGTCCATGAAGTGCAAGCTCCGCACCCACTTGGCGCTTTTCCAGAAGTAGAGATGCGGCACGAACAGTCTGGCTGGACCACCATGCGCCGGCACCATCGGTGAGCCCCTGTAACGCGTCACGATCGCGCCCTGGCCGTCAACGAGATCTTTGACGGGCAGATTTGTCGTGTAGCCTCCGTCACAATGCGCCATGATGTACGGTGCGGGAGGAGCCATCAGGCCAGCTGCCTTCAACAAATCATCGAACGTCACACCTTGCCAGATCGTATCGAGCTTCGACCATTTGGTGACGCAATGAATGTCCGCCTTGATCGTGGTCTGAGGCAGGGCTTCGAATTCACCCCAGCTCCAACTGGCAAGAGGAGATCCGGCGTGCTCGAGGACGAAGCTCCATTGGTCGAGCGCCACTTGCGGCGTAGGCCCCGCCGATAGAACCGGGAAGTCGGTCGTCACGTACTGTCCGGGCGGCACCCGGTTCCTCGGTGTCTGGTCGTTCTGCCTCGACCTGAAGCCGCGAGAGATGGGGGGCTCGTCCATTGGGTTGTATCCTTCACGTCGTGTTGCCTAGAGTCTGGTCAATCCACCCTTGGCGATGATGAAATTGGCGATTTGCTCGACACCGTCGCCGCTCTTCAGATTCGAAAAAATGAACGGCCGCTTCGCGCGCATTCGCGAGGCATCCGCTTCCATCACCTCCAGATCTGCACCAACGAGAGGAGCGAGATCGATCTTGTTGATAACGAGAAGGTCCGAACGCGTGATACCAGGGCCGCCCTTGCGGGGTATTTTTTCGCCGCCGGCGACGTCGATCACATAAATCGTCAAGTCCACCAGCTCCGGACTGAAGGTTGCCGCAAGATTGTCGCCACCCGACTCGACAAAGCACAACGCCGCATCCGGGAATTTCCCGTTCATTACTTCGATCGCGGCCAGATTCATTGAAGCGTCTTCCCGAATCGCTGTATGAGGACAGCCGCCTGTCTCCACGCCCATGATGCGCTCCGCAGGGAGCGCTTGAGCACGCGTGAGGATGAGCTGGTCTTCCTTTGTATAGATGTCGTTGGTAATAACGTAGATCTCGTAGTCCTTCCGCAGGCGTTTGCAGAGCGCTTCGACCAGCGCGGTTTTCCCCGAGCCAACCGGTCCGCCGATCCCGACCCGCAATGGGCCGTAGCGACCGGCGTTCGGACTTGTCTGGAACGTTGTGCCAGCGACGGTAGTCATGAGCGAAATAGCCTTGTGTATTGCGTCTCGTGCTCCATGGACGCCAGATCGACCATGAACGCGGCGGACCCAAGATCGTCGATCGTTGCCTTCGTCGCATGCGCGCTTGCGGCCAGCACCGCTTCCTCGAGTTTGGCAATCGCAAGTTGCGCATCGGTTTGACCGAGAGGGATCAGGCGAACCCCGGCGGTCACCCAATTGGCGACATGACTTTGCAGGAAGGCCGGCAAAGCCAGGTTCAGCGGAACGCCGTGCCTTGCGGAGCAAGCGCCAAGGACAACGGCGAGTGCAGGATGAACATCGTCTCCGCGCAGTGCAGCCGAAAGCCAGTCCAGCGTGCCGTCGGGCCACACCTGCCGCAGCGTTGCCAGGCACGCAGCCGCCTGCTGTGACGATTCAAGCGCGAACTCCGATGTCCCGCGAAACGCAGCCGCAAGTTGCGCAACTTCAAACAGCCTGGCGCGATCTGCGTCCATGGCGCAGCGCCAGCCTTCGACGAAGAAGATCGCTTCATTTCGTCCCGATCCGTGGGAAAGATCTGCTTCCAGCCAGTCGACGAGGCTTTCGCGGTCACGCACGCATCCCGCTTCAACAGCCCATTCAAGGCCGTGTGAATAGCTGTAAGAACCGGTAGGGAACGCAGGCGAGAGCCAGCTTTGCAGTCTCAGGAGGGCGGTGGGTACCAGATCGCGACGGTCACTCATGGTCACACTCCTCGCCACGATGATCGTGTGGGTGACCATGGTGGCCGTACGCGCCGCCTTCAGGTTGAAAGGGCACTTGCACCTTGGCGAGCTCCGCGCCGAAGCCATGAAGCATCTCCTCGATCACTCGGTCGGGCCGGATCCGCAGAAAGTCCTTTTGGATTTCAGCGGCCAGATGGCGATTTCCCAGATGCCAGGCAAGGCGCATGAGCTGTGCCTGGAACTGGTGCCTCACCTCCACAACAGGCTCCGCCGCGGCCTCGACTCTCAGTAACCTGCCATCTACAAGTTGCAAGGCGTCTCCGTTGGCCATCGCCACCGCCTTGGGAAGGTCGACGAGGATGTCTTCGCCTTGATCGGTCACCAGGCAAATGCGGCGTCGATGGCGTGTGTCGAAATCGAGAGTGAGCGAGCCGGAGGCCCTTTCGGTCGGCCAATGTCCTGCGGGTCGATGAATCGAGGCGCGATGCATGGCTCGATCAATACATGAAATAGCGTTGCGCCATCGGCAGTATTCTTGCGGGCTCGCAAGTGAGAAGCCGGCCATCGGCGCGCACTTCATAGGTTTCCGGGTTGACTTCGATACGAGGGAGCGCGCAGTTCAACACCATGGAACGCTTTCCGATGTTCCGCGTGTTCGCCACGGCAAGCAGTCTCTTCGAAAGTCCAAGCAGCATCCCGCTGTTTTGCAGCGCGGCCTGGCTGACGAACGTAACTGAGCTTTCCGTTAAGGCGCGGCCGAACGCGCCGAACATCGGCCGATAAGTCTCGGGCTGCGGGTTTGGAATCGAACCGTTGGGGTCTCCCATGATGGCGGCGGCGATCATGCCGCCTTTCAGCACCATCTCCGGTTTCACGCCGAAAAAGGCAGGATCCCAGATACACAGATCGGCAAGCTTGCCGACTTCGATCGAGCCAACATGGCTCGAGACGCCGTGGGCGATCGCGGGATTGATCGTGTACTTCGAGATATAGCGCCGCGCCCTGAAATTGTCGTTGTGGCCTTGCTCCTGAGCCAGTGGCCCGAACTGCTTCTTCATCTTGTCGGCCGTCTGCCAGGTACGATTGATCACTTCGGCAACGCGGCCCATGGCCTGACTGTCCGATGACATGATCGAGATTGCGCCCAGGTCATGCAGAATGTCCTCGGCGGCAATGGTTTCCTTGCGGATGCGGCTCTCGGCGAAGGCGACGTCCTCAGGAATACGCGCGTCGAGGTGATGTGTGACCATAACCATGTCGAACGCTTCTTCGCCGGTATTCACCGTATAGGGCCGCGTCGGAGTTGTCGAAGCTGGAAGGACGTTCGCCTCACCGCACACTTTGATGATGTCCGGAGCATGGCCACCACCCGCCCCTTCGGTGTGGAAGGTGTGAATCGTTCTGCCCTTGAAGGCTGCCACGGTATGGTTGACGAAACCGCTCTCGTTCAGCGTGTCGGTGTGGATGGCAACCTGTACATCCATGTCATCCGCGACGGAGAGGCAACAGTCGATGGCGGCGGGTGTCGTACCCCAGTCTTCATGAAGCTTCATTCCGCATGCTCCGGCCTCGATCTGTTCGACCAGACCCGCCGCGGTGCTTGCATTGCCCTTACCAAAAATGCCGATGTTCATCGGAAAAGCATCGGCGGCCTGGAGCATCCGCTGAATATGCCAGGGGCCCGGTGTGCACGTCGTGGCAGTCGTACCCGCAGCCGGGCCTGTTCCACCGCCGAGCATTGTGGTCAGTCCCGAATAAAGCGCTTCCTCGATCTGCTGCGGACAGATGAAGTGGACGTGCGTGTCGATGCCGCCGGCCGTGATGATCTTGCCTTCGCCTGCGATCACCTCGGTTCCAGGTCCGATAATGATGCCGACGTTCGGCTGCACGTCGGGATTGCCGGCCTTGCCTATGGCGGCAATGCGGCCGTCCTTGATTCCGATATCGGCCTTCACGATTCCCCAGTGATCGAGGATCAACGCGTTGGTGACAACCGTATCGACCGCGCCCTCGCTGCGGGACCGCTGCGACTGACCCATGCCGTCGCGGATGACCTTCCCGCCTCCGAACTTCACTTCCTCGCCATAGGTCGTGAAGTCCTTTTCGACCTCGATGATCAGGTCGGTATCCGCGAGGCGCACCTTGTCGCCTACGGTTGGGCCGAACATTTGCGCATAGGCTGCGCGGTTCATCCGGTGCGGCATTCTCGATTACCTCAGCGATCCTCGGAACGGTTCATGGTGTTGTCGCCTACGGGCAATTCCCCCATGACGAGCTGGTTGAAGCCATAAACCAAGCGCGCGCCTCCGTATGCAATCAGCGACACCTCGCGGGACTGGCCGGGTTCAAAGCGCACGGCGGTTCCGGCCGGGACGTCCAGGCGATAACCAAGAGCAGCATGTCGATCGAATGCGAGAGCCGGGTTGGTCTCGGCGAAGTGATAATGGCTGCCGACCTGAATCGGTCTGTCGCCGGTGTTCGCGACGGTCAGAGAGATGGTTGCTCCATCCTTATTGAGGACGATCTCTCCTGATGCTGGAAATATCTGGCCCGGTACCATGTCAGCCCCCAACCAAAGCCACTCCGCCCAACACGGCAAGTCCGCCCAGGACGCGCAGGGCGACCCCACCGCGTGAACGTTCTGCCAAGAGCCCGAGACCGATGCCGGCGGCATGAAGGCCAACGGTCGCGAGAGCGAAACCCGCGGCATAAGGAATGAGACTGGCCGCCGCGACCTCGGTACCATGGGCGTGGCCATGAAAGAATGCAAACAGCCCGGGTAACACTGCGCCTGGCCAAACCGGTGCTCTCACCGCGAGTGCGACGAGCAGCCCCAAAATGATGATCGACGACCAGATCGCAGGCTCGACGAGTGGAACCTGCAGACCCAAGGTTGCTGCTGCAAAGCCCGCCAGCATCGTTGCCACGAAGCTCGTCGGCCAAATCCAGATCGCGCGGCCGCCTGCAAGAACAGCCCAGAGGCCGACAGCGACCATGGCGAGGATGTGGTCGGTCCCGTTCAAAGGATGTGCAATCCCGGCTGCGAAGGAATCGACCGGTCCGACGCCGGTGTGAGCGAAGGCCGGAGAGGCGAGCGCTCCGGTCAAAACCACGCAAATCAAGATCAAGCGCATGAGGGGCTCCTTAGCGAATTGGATTGTGAACACTGACGAGCTTGGTGCCATCGGGGAACGTCGCTTCCACTTGCATCTGGTGAATCATTTCGGAGACGCCTTCCATGACCTGATCGCGCCTCAGCACCATGCCGCTCTCGGACCTGAGTTCGGCAACCGACTTGCCGTCGCGCGCCCCCTCCATCACGAAGTCCGTTATCAGCGCGATGGATTCGGGGTAGTTGAGCTTGACACCCCGTGCGAGCCGCCCGCGGGCAACCAGCGCTGCGAGTGCGATAAGAAGCTTGTCTTTTTCACGCGGCGTGAGGTTCATGAACAGCTCCGTTTGGCAGCGGGCCTCAGCATGACCACATCTTCGGCACACGAAACGGACCAGCGTCGAGCTGTTGGCTGAATTGCTGCAGCAAACTCCGCAAGGCGAGGCTCAGGTCGGACGACCGCGTCGCGGCAAGGCGAACGATAATGAGGCCGCTGACACATGTCGCGGCGCAGTGACACTTCAGCGAGCCAGCAATACCGCGAAAGAACTCCAGCCGCGCAGCAAAATCAGGACCGAAATAGATCAGCGTTCCAATGGCTTTGCAACTCGATAGGAGCGCGTTCCTCTTCAGATTCGGAAACGTCCCGTCGGTGGCACGGAAGCAGTCCGCCCAGATCAGCCGGCCGTCTTTCTTGACGTGCCAGGTGTCGCTTATGTGTCCGCCGACCATGTCCTCGCCGTGTGCGGCACGACCCAGCACGAGCCACTCGAGAGCAAGCAGCTCCGCGCCGGAAGCAACGTCGACTTCTGTCTTTCTGCTGAGGCGTGCCCAATTGAAGATGATTGTTTCCTGCGGAAGCCACGCGAGTTTCGCGGACTCACACGCTTTTAATCTCGTCGCGATGCGCGCAGGCTCGTTCAGCGCTCGATACACCTTTTCAGCGGCCTGCGATGTCACCGCGATCGATGCCTCGGCCAGTGCCGTGACGTCACATTCGAGCCGGTCGCCACCCGCAATGCCGCCTGCTGTGTTGATGAAAACAGCCTCTTCTACCGCGCTGCCCGCGACCCTCGGGAACATGATCCGAATCGGCGAGCGTTGAAAGACCTCAACGATGCGGGCTCCATTCCGAGCGCCGCCCAGGACAATACTGCCACCGCCTTCGGCCCGCTGCAGGCGGTTGTCGGTGCGATTCCGTGCCAGCTCGTAGCTTGCGAAAGAGGGCAAATCGGCGGTAGCAGCAGCTAGCGGCGGACTGTCGAACATCGGGCTTGACCAACTTATCGGTTTGCGCGAGTCAGGGTGCGGCCGCTTCCACGACACGCGCCAGGTCGTGTTGTGGAAGCGGCTGGAGCACATCTTTGCGGCAGGTAACGGCCGAACGGCACCATCGTTGTAGGACCGGACGATCGTCACCTGCATGCCGGTCAGATCAGAATCCCGCCAAGCCCTGCGGGCTGTTGTAGGGAATTTTCACGCTGGTGACCTCGGTGAGCGAGCCGTCCGGTTGGGTGGCATAGCCCAACAGTTTCGCGGCGTTCCCGTAGATCTGATAGAGATAGGCGCCATCTGGCGTAATCCAGCTATCGGCCGGACCGCTGATCACGGTTCCGTTGAGCCCCCTTGCGGTGCCGTCTCCGGGAACCTTCGGGCACGCGGGATCGCGCGCGATTTCCAGGCCGCTGCCGTTGATGTGGTAGCTGCTGATGTTGCTGTAGCCGAAGCTCGTAGCGAACACCGTTCGGTCGTCCGGGGAAACCGCCAGCCAGCACAGCTCGGAGGGCACGCCTGCGCTCGTGTCGATCTTCACGAGCGGGCCAATGTTGACCTTGCCGTCTTCCTCGATGGTGCCCATGCTGACGCCATCGCCGACGGCATATCCGATGACGAAGGTATTCGTCCGACCGTGCAGGAAGGCGATGTAGAACGGAGAGGCGCCTCGCGCGTCGTAGAACCTGGCTGTGCCGAGGGAGCCGTCCTCGCGCAGGGGAAAGACGGCGAGGCCATCGGGATCCGGAGCATTCGAGGCGATCGAGTGGAGTGCGCCGCCAGCCCGCTGGACCCAGAGAATAGGCGAGCCATCTGGATACAAGCCTGTGGAAACGATTGGCTCGTCGAACGTGGTGCCGACAAAGACCAACTTCTCATCGGGCGAGACCGCGACCATGGTGGGCACGCGGTTAGGCTTGTCGTGCGTATTCACCGTGTATCGCTCCGGGCGCGCCCTGAGCTTGCCCTCGGCGTCGACGGACATCAGCCGGACATGGTCGGGGCCGAACGAGTGCAGTACGATCAGCGTGTCGCTCGCCGGAGCGTAGGCGAGCGACTTGGCGGTGCCGCTGCGACCCTCCACGGGGTTGCCGGTGGCCTTGACATCGACGAGCGTCAGGCGGCCGCCTTCACCCACCCGGAAGCTGGAGACCGAATTGTCGCCGCCATTCGTCGTGAACAGGAAACGTCGATCCGCGGTCAGGATGACGCTGGCGGCACCCTCGAACGCGTTCGGCGCGCTCTCCTGGCCGCTGATCGGCTTGAACGTTCCGGAACCGGCACCGCCCGTGACGACACGTTCGGCCTCGGTAAGCGTACCGTTCGCAGACCGGGTGTAATGAACGATGCAGTTCCGAACCTCGTTGGTCTGCATGTAGAGATGTCCACCATGCTGCATCGACATACCCCTGTCCTTTGACATGCCCATCTCCTTCGACATGCTCATCTCTTTCGACGTGGCCATTGCTTATCTCCTGTTTCGACTGTTGGTCGTGCGCGTGAACCTTCACGCAGAGTAAAAACGATCGTAATGATTGCGCCGCTGCTATCGCGCCAGCGAGGGATATCCTCCGACGTAAACCCAATCCGAAGCTCGCGCCGGCACATGACACGACAGGCAATCAGTCTGGTAGTCGGTCGACGTGGTCTTGGAAGGGTTGGCAGCGTCGAACCACGACCACCCCCAGCCATCACCCCACAACCTGTTGCCGGCATAGCGGCCAGTGCCGTCCTTCACCATGACAAACCAGCCTTTCAAGGTCTGAGCATGGCTCACGGTGCCGGTCGTCATTTCTCCGGTGCCCGCCCAAAACACCTCTTTCACGAGCACAGTTCCCTCGAGAAAGCCTCCGTTGTCGCGATAGGCCGTGATGGTTCCGGGCGATGCATACACGACATGGAGTTCCTTCGAGGCCCGACCCGTGCTGGATGCCACTGCCCAGGCTCCCAAGAACTGATAGGTGGTGCGATAGTCAGCGGGCACATGCAGATTCCCGCTCGCATCGACAGCAGTGTCGACCTTCTGTGTGCTGGTCTCCGGCACACCCATCTCCGCATGCGCTGCCACGGAGATGATCGCCGCTAGTCCTGCCAGCGCGATGCCTGCGACGTTGATGATCTTCATGGTCGTGATGTCCCTGCAGACGGTGGTCAGACCTGTTGTTTAAGTCAAGTCAATGTCGACTCTGTGGGGTCACTTGTCCAAGAGCGGATAGAACTGGGTCCAGACCTCGTCCTTCTTGGCGCTGGCGATATGGCAGTAGCCGCATTCCTCCTTCGGTTTCAACTTGGCGGTGGGAGCTTTCGGCTCGTGATGGTTGAAGTTGTAGTACCCCCAACCATTCGTGTCGGCATAGCGCTTGGAATCCTTGACCGTGACATCGGCGCCGTTGAACGGTCCAGGGAAATAGCCCCGTCCCGAAGGTTCCGACCGTGACCCATCGGGGTTTTGTTCCGGCAGCGTGAGTTGCAGCTCCTTGAAGAAGATCGTCCCTTCGGGGAACTCATTCGTCTTCTTGAAGATCTCGTATGAGCCCGGTTCGATGTAGACGTTGTGAAACTCCGGGAAATTCGCCTTTCCGCCATTGAGTGCATTGGGAGTGAGTGGCGATCCGACGTACACCCATTCATGGAAATTCTTTGGCAGGATCAGCTCGCCGGAGGCCGTGTATTCGGGTAAATAGCGCGCCCGCGGTTGCGCCGCCCCACTAGACTGAGCAGATGCGACGGTCAGCATCTGGCCAATCACAATTGCCGTTGCGACAGACATGACTCTAACGAATTTTGTGGGCATGGATGGTCTCCAAACATCAGGTACAAAGGTTGTGAGGAGAGGATTGTGCGTTTCTAACCGCGGGCGCGGTAGCGAGCTTGCACGACTATCTCTTATTCCAGCGAGAAATGACGCGCACGGACGGCGCCAGTTGGCTTTGCGTCCACGCAGAGGTCCTGCCCGGCTGTGCAGCTGTGCGCTCACGAGCCAACGTGGTTTTCGCAGGCTGATATGCGAATAACCGCGGACGGTTTCTCGTCTTTCTGATGCCAGCAACCAAGCTATACCGAGGGAAAGACTCGAAGCGACACCGGAGACCATCTACACCGTGGCCGAGCAGGCGGTGCGTGAATCCACAGGGCTAGGAGATTCCGTCAGGGAATAACAGTTAGTCGGTTTGCTCGCCTGACAAAGGCGCTGCGGACTCTGTAACCTCGTGCAGTAGGGCGCATCGTCTGGACCCGAGGACCACCCAGGAGCTTCGCGCTCAGCTTCTTTCGGGATTCTTCTTTTCGGTCGTTCCCGCGTTGAGGGCATCTCCGCCGCACAGGTCGCGCTGTTGAATACTCAACATGCCAAAGGCTAATGTCAAGACCGAGCGCTGTGCGGGCGAAGGTGATACGCGCAATGCCTGCGGCGTTGGACAGGCCGGCAGAAGATTTCGACGAATGCGTTTGCGAAGGCGAAACTCATGCGGATTCGCCGACTATCGGCGGAACGTCCTCGAGCAGATTTTCGATGAGCACTGAAGCCGTCAGGAGTGTCCTAGCCCGCGGACCACCAACCGCGCTGGCGCATGTTCTCATCGTCGACGACGATCCCATCATTCGGGAGGCGATCGCCGACTATCTGAGCCAGTACGGGTTGCGCGTCACCGCCGTCGCCGACGGGGGTGCGATGCACGCCGTCCTCGCTCGCGAAGTGGTTGATCTGGTCGTGCTGGAACTGAAACTGCCGCGCGAGGACGGGATGACGCTAACGCGCCGGCTGCGCGACCAATCGGCGATCCCGATCGTCATGCTCACCGGTCGGCGCGATGAAGCGGACCGAGTGATGGGGCTGGAATTGGGGGCGGACGACTACCTGACCAAACCTTTCAGCCCGCGCGAGCTGCTGGCACGGATCCGCGCTGTGCTGCGGCGTCGCCGGCGCGAGATACAACCGGGCCGCCCGGAGGGTATCCGTGCCTACCGTTTCGACGGCTGGGAACTGAACCTGAACACCCGACGCCTGAGGAACCGCGACGGCCAGACCGTGCCGCTCGGCAACGGCGAGTTCAGTCTGCTGGTGGTGTTGCTTGGGGCCCCCAATCGCGTTCTTTCACGCGACCAGCTCCTCGACATGTCCCGGCTGCACCGTGACGAGGTCTACAACCGGTCCGTCAACACGCAGGTCTGTCGGCTGCGGCGCAAGCTCGAGAACGATCCGACCAATCCGCGATACATCCGTACCGAGCGCGGCGCCGGATATCTGTTCGGTGTCCCGGTCGAAACGATTTACTAACCGTCATCCCTGATGGCAGGGACGGAAAAAATGAACCGACTTGGAAAGTCTGATCTCGCAGTAGCGGTGGATGAAACTGACCACATGGTGGGCGGGCCGCACGCGCGCGCAACGGTGGTTGAATACGGCGATTTCGAATGCCCGAACTGCAAACAAGCCGCGCCCGCGGTAAGGCTGATGCTCGCTCACTTCAAAGGCCGCCTTCGCTTCGTGTTCCGACACTTCCCCCTCGAAGAAGTGCATTTCCACGCCCTGCTTGCGGCGCAGGCCGCGGAAGCGGCAGGGGCGCAGCGCAGATTTTGGTCGATGCACGATTTGTTGTTCGAGAATCAAAGCCGCTTGCAGCTGCATCAGCTGCGCGCATATGCGCAGCGGCTCGAGCTTGACGTGACGCGCTACGACCTCGAAATCGCAGATGAGGTTTACGTACAACGCATTCGTGAGCACATTGCCGGTGGCGTTCGTAGCGGCGTGCACAGCACGCCCACCTTTTTCATCAACGGGCTGCGATGCGATGTCTCGTATGGCCTGCAGCCGTTGAAGAGAGGCATCGAAGCGGCACTGAGCGCTTGATCCTGTCAACGAAATGCTCCCTAGAGGAATCGCTCCGGTTGTCGTCTCGGATCCGAGCGCCGCAGCCTGGTGCACGGTCCCGGTCGCCGGCGCGACAGAGCCCAGGGCAACGGCCTGTCGCTGCCCACCAACCCCAACCCCCGTCCCAAGCAGCTGAAGCGCGGGCCAAGGCGGCGCGCGCCCCGCTGTCACTGCGGCGCGGGGCCGACCACCACGAATACCGGCGCGCGCTCGAAATCGCCTGGTATGACGTTACGATGGTGCATGGTGGCAGTGAGACTGACCCGCATCTGCTCCGGCGGGATCGGATATCCGACCAACGCAAACGCCTGTGCCAGCAGGCTGGAGCAGATGAAGCGCGTGGCGCTGTGCCCTACCGCATCGGGCGCTGATCGCAAACGTATCGGCAGCGGCAGCCGCAACAGGTATTGGCCAAGGCCCAAGGCATGCGCCAGGTCATACTCGCTCCCGATCTGGCTTACGACCCAATCGGCAAGCCGGCATCGATCCATGTCGTTCAGTCCGACGGGTCGCAACACACGAACCTGCAGTGCGTTCAGCTCGGACAGCCGTATCGATCTGACCCCTGCCGCAATGTCAGCTTCTACGATGCACAGGGGATCCGGCCCGTCCTCAAGCGGTCCCACATACATCGATACGTGCGACCAGGGTGACTGTGTAATTCCTCTGACGAGAGCAGCGAAGCGAGTACTGCCGTGGCTGAGCAGAACATCACCGCGATTGAGTACCGGCGCGAGTGATTTCAGATGGGCGCTTGGTTCCGAGCTGCAGTGCTTGATCGGTCGGGCGAGGTAAAGTACCAACGCGCCGATCGGGCGGATACGCGCTCGGGTAAGCAGCGTCAGTGCTGTGGCGACCAAGGTAACTTCCCTCATGATCCCCGCGACGTGGAAACGAACGCATCGGTCGCCTAGCATCGCGAGCAGGTGAAGGAGGATTCGCCCCGCGGAGAATCGAGCAAGGGTCGTCATGTAGCGGACTCAAGGCGGAAATTTGTTGCGCCCGGGGCGCCGGCAGGCCGGGAGAGCAGGACGGTCCTGCGGTTGATCGAGTTGCCGTGGGACCTGTTCATCACGCCATCGGCAATGGATATTTTGCGTTGATCCATGGTGGGCCGCTGAACCAAGTCCCCGTCAGAACCGGGTGTTGATCTTGCGCACGGACTCGCCGTCTTCGGTCCGCACGACGGCCCCGAGCGTCAGCAGCCAGTCCAGTTCATCCGGACCGTCAATGCGCAGCGCGGTGACATTTCGCTGGTCGTCGGTGACCAGCTCGCCGGTCTTAAACCCGTAATAGTCGGCCAGGCCGCGCGTGGTGTCCCTGTGCTGTTGTCGGCTGACCGCGGTGATATAGCGCGATTGGCCGTGCCGATATACCTCGCTGAAGGCGAAACGATTCAGATCGGCACCGCAGAACTGCGCCTTGTACTGGGCGATGTCCTGGTACACGCGCATGGTCTGAGACGCTTTCTTAACGCCCAGTTCGTAGATAACTTCTGGTTTGGAATCGACTGCGTATGGGGATCCCTGTTCATCGTTGGCGAGGCTGCCGACCGTGTAATAGGCGGTCGCAATCGCACATTGCACGGCGTCGGAGTCGTCACGGTTGTCATGGCACAGAGCCAGCGCCTCGGATACGTAGTGGCCGGTTGCGTGATTCGGGTCACGGTACATGGACGAGCTCAGCATCCGCGACAAGATGACCGCCTGCCGCACCGGAACGTTTCCACCCAGCCGGCGTTCGACCGCAAGGATTCCGTAGGCGTCGGCGGCGGCTTCCTGGGCGAGCCACGGAAATACGCTGACATCGGCCGCTCGGCCATCGGATCGGTTCAGGAACGCGTCACGCAGCTTGCAGTGTCCGACCTCGTGTGCCAGCGCGAACATGGCCTGGGCCCGCGGCTCGATGCGGCCGTTCAGGAAGCGCCCGAGCGGCTTCAAGGCTTCACCGATGTCGGGTGACGCTCGCAGAATGCACTTGACGCGATCGCCTTCAACGCGTGACACCGACAGCGATCCGCTTTGCGAGTCCCAGTAAGAGATCTCGACGTTCGGATCCAGTTCACGTGCGAACGCGGCGCCGGCTTGCATGTATTCGTCGGGCGAGCCGGCCGGCACCGAGAACTCGGTGGCCTCGTGCATGCCTGCGGTCGCGTCGAGCACAAAAAGCTGCAGCAACACAGCCCCCGCCGTCAGCACCAGCGGTGCGGCCGCCGACCAGAGCGGCGGGTTGGAATGTAATGCGTGGCAGCTACACATGGCCTGGTCCGTTGCGGTGTTTGGACCTCGGGCGGATCTGTCTTCGCTTGATCGCATAAAGCGTCCTTTCTTCATAGGTTCCGACCGGCTGTCGCCTCGAGGTCAAAACCAACCAGCCGATGCTTCTCGCGTAATTGACAGTCTCGGTCATGATCGATGCGCCGAGTAGCAGCGCCGGGCGAATAAGACCTATGAGGCACAGGAATCGAGCAAGGCCAACAGCCCTGCGCGGCACGGGAAAAAATGGTCCAAGTGCGAATATCTGATGCTGAGGGGGAGCCTCGGGCCCGCAGAGGTATGAGGCGAGAAGCCCCTAACGCCCGAGCGCGCGAGGCGAATTACACGCGAGTGGCTAAGGTGCGTTGTTCCGCGCTGGGTGCGAAGACAGCTCGCGACAACGATGCCTATTTCGTAGCGGAACAGGCGGGCCGGACGGGAGAACTATTGCGCGACAGTATTGATCTGGGCCAGTGCCTCTTCAATGAACGCGACGAAGGCGCGCGCCTTCGCGCTTACCCGTCGCCCAGTCGGGAAGACCGCCCACAGCTCTATCGGCGGCAAGGTCCAGTCCTGCAGCACCCCGCGGACCAGTCCGCGCTTGAGTTCCGGATCGAACATCCACTCGGACGCGACGGCCAGGCCAAGACCAGCGAACACTGCCTCACGTACGCCCTCCGCTGCCGTGATGCGCACGCGGCCGTCCACCGTCACGGAGGTTTCGGTGCTCCCTTTCCTGAAAGCCCACGCCGTTCCTCCGCGCCGCTCGTCGTACACGATGGCTTCGTGCGCAGTCAGGTCCGCGGGGACTTTCGGCTCGCCATGCTTTTCGAAGTAAGCGGGCGTGCCGACCACTCTGCGCGGGCTCTGCCCGATCTTTCGCGCCGTCAGTGCGGAGTCCTCGAGCGGGCCCATGCGCAGCGCGACATCTACTCCCGATTGAATCAGATCGATGTCCCGGTCCTCGAGAATGGCGCCGATGCTGAGCGCCGGGTGTTCGGCCAGAAAAGCGGCCAGTCTGGACACGACGTGCCACCGCGCAAACGTTATGTCGGCGCTGATCCGCAGCTCGCCGGACAGACTCGCGCTGGCACCACGGGCGGCTACCTCAGCTTCGTCGGCTTCATCGATGGCGCGCTTTGCGCGCTCATAGAAATTCTGGCCGGCCTCGGTGGGCGTAAGGCCTCGCGTGGAACGGACCAGCAACCGCACGCCGAGTCGCTCCTCGAGCTGCGCGACGGTCTTGGATACGGCCGGCTGCCCGATGTAAAGCTGATGGGCAGCAGCCGAGAACGAGCCGGTCTCTATCACGCGCACGAAGGCTCTCATCGCAGCAAAACGGTCCATCGTCATTCCCTCCGAGAACAAGGCGCCGGCGCCGTGAGCGTAACGTCCCGGAACGAGCGAACCTCCATCGGGAACGCAACAAGGCTGTTCGCGTTTGGACTTTCGATGCCAGGACGCTGCGCACTCATGGTATTGGCTCCCGCCGTACGTGGTACGAACTTTGGAAGGCGCTGCGCACGAAGTCGTCGTCAACCACTATCGCGATGAGAGCTGGTTCCACCGTATGTGCCTCACCAATCGGGTTTCCGAAATCGGTCGTCGGTCGATATGCCGACTCGCGAGGTCCACCGAATCCGATCGAAATTCAGTCGCAGTGTCCGGCGGAACAATAGAGCAGGCTGCAACTTCCGTCGATTCGACCAAGGGCCTATGGCGATACTCCTTGTCGGCCGCGCGCAGCCCACGAAATTCGAACTGGTAGGGCGTTCCGCTGGTTACGCGGTCATCCATCTCTCCGCCGTCGTGTTGGCATCCTCAAGCACCCTCAAGATGAACCGCCTTCATCCAGCCTGAACCGAGCCGCTCCTCTACCTGCAGCCCGGTGTAGTCGAGTGCGCGTTAATTGCTGTAATCGAACGCTCCTTCCGGCGTCGCACTGCAAAGCATCTGGGGAATGGGTTCGGTCATCATGTGCAATCCGCGCTCGCTTTGATGGGTGTAACGGTGAGCTCAACGGGAAACTCCTGGCCGTTGCGGCGCCGCGCGATGATTTCGAGCTGCCTGTTCAAAACGCGGGCCGCTCGCCGCTCTTCAACAAGTGATGCAATCCTCGCTCATGCGCGGTGCGATGTTGCTCGGGAATGATCGTCTCCGACAGTCGCCGGCCGACAGCTTCGCTCCGAGATCAGCCGAAGGTCTCCTCCGACTTGGAGTTCCAGCAGGTTATGAGGCCTACAGCGTCCATGGTGACCACTGCATCGAGGGAGGAACCGAGGATGAAACGGGAATTGCTCTCAGCTGCTTCCAACTCCCGTTCCGCCCGTTTTAGTTCGTTCACGTCGGAAAGGATTGCACCAACGCGCCGCACAATGGCGTAAAGGAAGGTCTGGTATGAGTAGTCGAGAGGGCGCGTGTGGATTTATCGCAAGCACCATTAGTCCGTTCGGCGATTGTTGCCCGCGCAGCACTACGGGAAGAATCAAAGCGGACCGCGGCAGATCCAGTTGCTCGAGCCCTTGCAGAATAACCCTGTCCATCGTGAAGGCTTCAACATGAGGTATGAAGGCGTCTTTGTAAATTAGTGGGTGCTCACGGCCAAATGTCAGCGCGATAGGGGACGGCGATTTCAAACGCATGCTGACCGCTGGGTACCCATAGCTGGCGCGGCTGTTTCTGAATCGGCGAACTCTATAGCCGATTTGCGGGCATCGCGATCGACACTGGGTCAGGTCAGCGGGACGGCTAGTTCAGTAAGCGGGCAAGAACGAGTGGGCAGAGTTGCGTTGCATTTCGAATCCGCTCATTGTCAGCGCTTAATGGAGAAGGAGATCATCGTGCCTGAAGTCGTCACTGGCCCATGGCCCACAGTCGTCCTGGTCCACGGCGGCCTGGTGGACGGCTCCGGGTGGGAGGACGTCTACAAGATCCCGAAGAAGGAGGGCTACACCGTGAGCATCATCCAGAGCCCGACCTCATCGCTGGCCGAGACGTGGCGGCCACAAAGCGCGCCCACGCAGGGCAGAAAGCGCCCGTCATTCTGGTCGGTCACTCGTATGGCGGGGTGGTCGTCAAGAGGCCGACAACGACTCAAGAGTCGCCGAGCTTGTCTATATCGCGGCCTTTGCTCCGGATAAAGGGGAGTCCGTGGCCGCGCTCCGGTGAGCCTTTGATGAAAGCCTCTTTCGACAAAACCGCACTCGGCATTACCGAGAATGACGTCCCACTCGGCAGCCAACTTATCCATTTCTGGCACAGCGACGCCGAAAGGAGGGCTAACAATGCCAAGACTTGAGCGTTCACAATGGTATGACCTGTCCCGTGACATGAATTGGAGCTTCAAGTACGTGACGGAGCAAGAAGTCTTCCCCGAAGCGCTTTCGCACAGCCATGGCATACCCGCGGCTGCGTGGTGGAACTGGGATGAACCTTACAAGATCAGCTATCGCGATTACGTTCGAAATCAGGCAGAGAAGGAAGCTGGCGTGTACTCCGTCCGGTCCGCCTTCGCTCGCTCCAACTTCTTTGAAAACCTCGACCCTGGCTGGAAAGCGGCGATAATGGCGCACTACGGAGTCTTCGCCATGCCTGAGTACCTCGCCACCTTCGGCGAGGCACGTATGGGCCGGTTCGGGCGCGCCGCTGCCTGGCGCAACATGGCCTTGTTCGGTACGCTGGATGAAATCCGGCACGGGCAGATCCAGTTCTCGTTTCCTCATGCCCTGCTCAAAAGAGAGCCGCGGTTCGACTGGGCGCACAAGGCTTTTCACACCAACCAGTGGGGAGCGATCGCCCTCCGTCACCTCTTCGACGACATGCTGACGGCGAACGACGCCGTGTCAATGGCGATCCAACTGACATTTGTTATTGAAACTGGCTTCACCAATTTGCATTTCTTGGGGCTGGCTGCCGATGCCATGGAGACGGGCGACGTGGAATTCAGCACGCTGATCTCCAGCATCCAGACAGACGAGGCTCGCCACGCTCAGCAGGGCGAGCCGACACTGCGGGTGCTGATGCAGCAAGGGAAAAAAGCAGAGGCCCAGCGCCTGATCGACGTCATGTTCTGGCGCGGGTGGCGAGCCTTCGCTCTCTTGACTGGCCCGGCAATGGACTACTACACGCCCCTTGCGCATCGCCGTCTTTCGTTCAAAGAGTTCATGCTCGAATGGATTATCAAGCAATTCAATGATCAATTCCATGATCTCGGCCTGGAGCGTCCTTGGTATTGGGATCTCTTCACGGACGAATTGGACTGGCTCCATCATGCCTTCCACTTGGGGACCTGGTTCAAGCGACGCACCCTCTGGTGGAACCCGGATGCAGGAGTGAGCGTGGCGGAGCGTGAGTGGCTGGAAGCCAAGTACCCCGGTTGGCACGACCGATTTGGTACCTATTGGCAGACCGTCGCCGAGAATGTCCGCCGGGGGGACGTCGCAAACACTCATCAGGAAACGCTTTTCGTTGTCTGCAACATGTGCCAGATTCCCGTGTGCAGCCCGACGGTTGGTGTACCGCCCCAGCTGGTCACGCACGGCGGCCGGGTGTATACCTTCTGCTCCGACCCGTGCAGGTGGATCTTCGAGCAAAATCCGGCACGCTACGCAGGCCACCTGTCGATCATAGACCGCTTCCTAGCGGGCCACATTCAGCCACCTGACTTGGCGGGCGTACGGATCTATATGGGCCTTTCGCCTGACGAGCAAGGCACTGATGCGATGAGCTGCGCCTGGGCTTTTGAACAGCCGCAATCCGCAGCTACGTCCGCCGCCTAGAGACGAGCGAAACGTATGGCCACAGTTCCACTTCACGCAGCCTTTCGCCGCGATTTTGTGACGTTGTTGATCCTTGTAGATGATGAGGACACGATGGACGTGGTCGCTCAGAAGGTGGCCCAGCATGTGATCAACCGGCGCCTACCGGCTCGGAATGCCCGCATGCGCGTTCGATATAACCAGCAAGTTCTGTCACCCGACCAAACGGTCGCGCAGGCAGGGATCCTGCCCTTGACTTTTGTTGAGGTGTTTTACGATGCCGGAGAACCCAGCCACGCTGGAATGGATTGCGGTAGCTAACCTGGACCACCTTTGGGAAGGTGAGATGAGAGACGTTCAGGTGGGGGATGAGCTGATCCTCCTCGTCCACTTGACCGGCGGCAACATCCGCGCTTATCAGGGCTGTTGTCCTCACCAAAAGACCCCGCTCGCCCAGGGGAAGCTGGAAGGCGGCGTCCTCACCTGTGCAGCCCATTCATGGCAGTTCGATTTGTCAACGGGGCGGGGCGTCAATCCAAAGAGCTGTCAGCTCGATCACTACGATCTCAAGATTGAGGATGCGGTGATCTTTGTGCGCGTCCCTCAGGGCAGCAGGCGAGGAGATCAGCAATGAGGGAAGTTCGGCGGCAAAAGTTGGTAGGACCGGTGCTCCGTGGCATGGACGAGGAAATCATCGGGGCGCTCCTGGTCGCTATAGAACAGGACAATCCCGACCACGAGATATTTTATGAGGACCACGGCGGGTACGTGCGTATCCACGCTCCTCAGTGCTGCCGAGTGACACGGAAAAGCCTGGAAGCGGCGTTAGGGCGGTCCTTTCGACTGGCCGAGCTGGAACCCTCGCTGTCGGGCTTTGCCGGACGAATGCGGTATCACGGCGATGAGGCACTCGAGTGGTATCTGGAACGGGAGGACTAGCGATGCGAATCGTGCAGAGGCGCGAGCCAGCCAAAACGTGGAGTCTGTTGGGCGAGGTGCGCAAGAAGCCCAGCGAGTACGAGGTAGTAACCAGCAAGTTGCACTACCATTACAATCGCCAACCCGCTCCCTTTGAACTCGATCCAAACACGCCTATCAACGTGTGGTACCTCCGCTATCGGGAAGGTTCGCCCTTCCAGGCCGATACTTGGGAGGGCTTCCAGGATCCGCACCAGCTGACTTATCGCGCATACGTGGAGCGGCAAGCTGCGCGTGAAGCCTATCTCGACAATCTGGTCGATGAATTCGAGCGCCGGAACCAAGACTCGGGCCTTCAGCGACACTGGGTCGAGGTGTTGGATCGACTCTACCTACCTACTCGTTTCCCCATACATGCGTTGCAAATGGCCGCTCTCTACCTCGGCCAAATGGCTCCTTCATCCTCTATTACGAACGCGGCTTATTTTCAGGCGGCCGATGAACTCCGCCGCATCCAACGCGTGGCTTACCGGGCTAAATCCCTGTCACTCGAACATCATGCGGATCTAGCCTCCAGCACATACACCCGGCGGCGCTGGGAAGAGGACGCCGTTTGGCAACCCCTACGCGAGACCTTCGAAAAAATGCTCATCGCCTACGACTGGGGTGAGGCTTTTGTGGCGCTCAATTTGGTAGTGAAGCCGATCTTCGACGCGATCTTCAATCTAAAGCTCGCAGAGCTCGCCCGTGCTCATGAAGATGCTCTGCTTGCCTTGATTCTCGATGACTTTGAGCTTGACAGCCAGCGGAGCCGCGATTGGACAGTAGCGCTGGTCCGATACGCCATCGCGCAGCGCTCTGCGAATACAGCTTTGATCAAGCAATGGATGGACCACTGGAAGCCGCTGGCCTATCGTGGTATGGAGGGGATCGTGAAGCTGTTCGGACAGGCGCCCCGTCCAGTGGAACCAGAAGCTATTTCGGAAAAAGTGCGGGCCGCACACGACGCCTTCTTAGCTGGGTGTGGTCTTGATGCGGCTGCAGCAACGCAGGTAACTCCGATCGTGAAAATCGAGTTGGAGAAGTCTGGAATCGATGTCATCGGCGACATGGTGGCCTGGGGTGACCACTTTTGCCTCTTCTACGAGACAAAAGAGGATCTCCTCGACGCGTTGACGTCATATTGCAAATCAGGTTTGGAGAACGGCGAGTACTGCCTGTGGGTTGTGACCGAGCCCTTGACGATCGAACAAGCCACAGCTGCGCTGAAACAAGCGGTGCCCGACTTCGATAGGCACATCGCGGATGGCTGTGTAGAAATTGTGTCCGCTAACGATTTTTTTCTGCAAGGTGGCAAGTTTGATCGCGAGCAAGTCGCAGAGGCTATGGTTGCGAAGCTCGCTGGTATATGGGCCAGAGGTTATGCTGGCGTGCGGTTGACCGGTGATACCAGTTGGGTCACAAAACAGGACTGGATACCCTTTTGCGAACTCGAGGACAGCATCAACCAGGTTATCGGCAATCAGCGTTTGGCCGTGCTCTGTACGTATTCGCTTGCGTCCTGCGGAGCGTATGAAATCCTGGATGCAGTGCGTACACACCAGTTTGCCCTCGCAAGGCGGGAAGGGAAGTGGGTGATTATCGAGACCGCCGCACTCAACCAAGCCAAGGCTGAGATCAAGCGACTCAACGAGGAACTCGAAGAACGTGTCGTAGAGCGGACCAGCGAACTGATGAAGGCCGAACAGAGATACCGCGTGATGATCCAAACGGCCAGTGACGCGGTGGTCTGCATGGACGAGAGTGGCGTAATCCTCCTTGCAAATTCCGCCACCATGGAAGTCTTTGGGTACGAACCAGCCGAGCTGATTGGAAAGCCTTTGACTGTGCTGATGCCGGAATTCCTGCGGAAAGTGCACGAGGATGGATTCAGACGGTACATGGCAACCGGCCAGCGGCATTTGAACTGGCAGGGCACCGAGCTCACTGGACTCCACAAAAATGGACAGGCGTTCCCGGCCGAAATCTCATTCGGAGAAGTGACCGCTGACGGCCAGCGGATATTTACGGGTTTTGTCCGAAATATCAGCGAAAGAAAGCAAGCGGGGGAACTTCGAGCCTCTTTGCAGGCAACACAAGGGGAGCTTGCACGGATCTCCAGGCTGACAACCATGGGCGAATTGACAGCATCCATCGCCCACGAAGTCAATCAGCCGTTAACCGCCATCACAAATAATGGCAGTGCCTGCCTGAGACTGCTCGCCAATCAGAATCTCGATCCTGAGGTTCTTCGGCGGGCTCTAGAGGAAATTGTTGCCGATGGCAATCGTGCGAGTGCGGTTATAGCCCGAATCCGCGGATTTATAAAGAAGGCGCCCGCGCAAAAGAGCGAATTGGATGTGAACGAGGTGATTCAGGAGGTGTTGGCTCTAGTTAGCCCTGAGCTTCAGAAGAATCGAGTAGGAGTCAGGTGCGAATTAGGGAAACCATTACCTCTCGTCCTGGCTGATCGCGTTCAGCTGCAACAGGTCCTGCTGAACTTGATCGTGAATGGCATCGAAGCTATGAGCGCAGTTACAGAGCGACCTCGCGCGCTCGTGGTGGAATCCCAGGTCGAGGAGTCTGGGGACTTGATGGTTGCAGTACGTGACTCAGGCACCGGCATTAGTTCGGAAGCCGATCGCGTCTTCACTCCATTCTTTACAACAAAAGTGAATGGTATGGGAATGGGTTTGCCTATCAGCCGCTCACTCGTCGAAGGCCATGGTGGTCGACTATGGGCCACCTCTAACTCTCCTCACGGTGCCGTGTTTTCGTTCACACTACCAGCGGCTGGGAGTTCGTCATGACTGGAGCTCCCGTAGTCTTTGTTGTAGATGATGATGCATCCGTACGTTCCTCGCTCAAGTTCCTCTTAAGTACGGTGGGTTTGCAGGCTGAAACCTTTGATTCCGCTGACAGTTTTCTGCGCAAAAAGCGGCCTCATGTTCCCAGTTGTCTTGTGCTGGATGTCAGGCTTCCGGGATTGAGCGGTATCGATTTTCAACGCGAGCTTGCGGCGCGAAATATTCGTATCCCAATTGTTTTTCTCACCGGCCACGGTGACATTCCCATGAGCGTTCGTGCCATGAAAGCGGGAGCGGTCGAATTTCTGACCAAGCCATTTCGGGACCAAGATCTTCTCGATGCAGTTCGCGTCGCACTCGATCGGGATCGCGCGAGGTGCGATCAGGAGACCGAAATGGCGGATTTTCGGCGGCGCTTCGAGTCCCTGACTTCCCGCGAGAAGGAGGTCATCTCCCTGGTCGCTGCAGGAATGCTCAACAAGCAAATTGCTGCTCGACTCGGGACCGCGGAAAGTACCATCAAAGTTCAGCGCAGCCGGGCAATGGAGAAGATGGAAGCGGAATCGCTCGCTGACTTAATAAAAATGATTCAAAAGATACAACCAGCCTCGGAAAAGGGCTCGTAAACGAAAGTTTACACGCATCCTCCTTTTTGAGGATATTGCAATACCGACGCTCAATAGCCTCTCTTCTGCGCCAGGACTAACGTGGCAGGACCGTGCTCAAAGACCTAATCTCGGTAGTTGACGATGACGAGTCTACCCGTCATAGCACAGCGTTGCTGATCGAGTCTTTTGGCTTCCAAGCCGCAAGCTTTGAATCTGCGGAAAGCCTCTTGAAATCTAGTCAGTTGCATGAGACATCCTGTCTCATCATTGACGTGCGAATGCCTGGCATTAATGGGTTGGAACTCGAAAGTCATCTCGCCGCCGCGGGGTATAGGATTCCTGTGATTTTTATTACCGCTTACGACGATGGAGAATCCCGTCGGCGGGCAATGCGGGCTGGTGCCATCGCATTCCTATCAAAGCCGTTTACTGACGAGCTTTTACTTCAAACCATTCGTTCAGCTTTACCGGTGCAATTGGGAACAGGAACCAATCTGATATCGCTAGTTGACGACGATGAGTCGATCCGCAGAACCACAACACTCCTCATTGAGTCTTTTGGGTTTCGAGCAGCAGCTTTCGAATCTGCTGAAAGTCTCTTGAAGTCTGACCAACTTCACGAGACATCATGCCTCATCGTTGATGTGCAGATGCCCGGCGTGAATGGACTGCAACTCCAACGCCATCTAGCTGCATCAGGCTACAAACTTCCTGTCATTTTCATCACTGCTTACGACAACAAGGAATCGCGTCAGCGGGCAATGCAAGCCGGCGCCGTTGCATTCCTGATCAAGCCGTTTAATGACGAACTCTTGCTTGAAACCATTCGCGCAAGCCTGCGGGATCATGAAGGCGGTGCGAAAACGACGTGACCACCCAGTCAGTATTGATGTACACACCCTACGTTTCGTTTTCCGCCCATTCGCCGTCTACAGCAAATAAATGCCGCCAAGGACGTCACGCGTGTCCTGATCGTCGAGCTGGTGCCCAAGGAGTAATCGGATGCTCGTTGTGCCGCCAGGCTGAATAGTCTCTGCACTGAATTCCTTGCTCTGGACGATGAAGGGAGGCTGACCATGCGTATTCACCGTTCAAGTTTGTCGCTGCTGCTGTTGCCGGTCGCAGCCACCATCGCGGGCGGTGCGCAGGCCGCTGGTCAAAGCGTTAAGTCTGCCGACGGCATGTGGACATTGACCACTGACACTGATGTCCTCGCAGTCAAGAAAGAATCGGAATTGATGGTCAATGCAAGCCGCGCTGGCAGCGCGATGGCCAAATGCCCGGACGTCGACAGAGTTACTTTCACGATGCCAGCGCATGGCCACGGCGGTTCGACGACGCCGGAAGCGATGAAGATGGGCACCTGCGGCTATCACGTTTCCGGGCTGACCCCGACGATGAGCGGCGATTGGCTGCTGCATCTGGAACTGAAAGAGGGCAGCAAGAAGACGACCGCCGTGGAGTTCAATTTCAAGGCCCAGTGACTTGGGATACGCTGGCAGCGGCATCGCTAGTGAAGGACGATTTGCGCTATTTATTGCCATTCCAATCTGTTCCGGTTGCATTAACCGATAGTTGACCGCCTCATCCTTCCGCCGGAGCAACCTCGAGCGGAAACGGGTTCGGCCTAGGGTGACGCCGGACCTCGATCGCCGTGCACTAACCGTGCACTGACTTGCCACCTTCGAAGACCCATCTTCCCACCTGCAGGAAGTGTCCGTTGAATCGGGGAAATTCGCCCGGTCAGCAAGCGGTGGCGCGAAGACGTCAAGCGTCAGCTCCAGCGGTCGTCCTTTACCATGACCATGCCGCCCTCGACCCGCACCGGGAACGTCGCCACCGGTTCATACGCCGGCGGGGAGAGTGCCGCGCCGGTGGGAATCGAAAAGTGCGCGCCGTGGCGCGGGCAGATGATCTCCTCGCCCGCCACTTCCCCGTTCGACAGGGTCTCGGCTTCGTGACTGCACTGGTCTTCGATGGCGTAGTAGCAGCCGTTCAGATTGAACACCGCGATTGGCGTGCCCTCGATCTGCACCGTGCGAACGGTCCCGGACGGAAAGTCCTCCACCCGGGCGACGTCGACCCATTCGGGCATGTCAGATCATCCCGAGGTCCAGTCGTGCCGCTTCGCTCATACGGTCTTTCGACCAGGGCGGGTCCCAGACCAGATCCACTCGTACTTCGTTGATACCCTCCACCGCTTCCACCGCGGCCTCCACGACAGCGGGGAAGGTCTGTGCCACAGGGCAGCCGGGGGCGGTCAAAGTCATGTGGATCTGCACCTTACCCGAGGCCTGATCGACATCCAGCGCGTACACGAGGCCCAGGTCGAAGATGTTGACCGGAATTTCCGGGTCGTACACGGTGCGCAGCGCGGCGATCACGCGGCCTTCCAATCCATCGGGCGCCGGCTCCGATGTTGCATCCTGCCGCTCGGGTTTGTGCAACCAGTCGACAAGGCTCATGGCATCACTCCGTGGAAACCGGCCGCGGCTCGTCATGCAGCGCCGCCTGCAGGGTATGCCAGGGCAGCGTCGCGCATTTCACGCGCACCGGGAATTCGCGCACGCCGGACAGGACCTCCAGTTTGCCCAGCGACGTCGTGGGGTCGGCGTCATCGCCTACGGTCAACAGGGCATGGACCGCTCCGAACAGCGCCTGCACCTCGTCACGCGTCTTGCCCTTGAGGGCTTCTGTCATCAGCGAGGCCGAGGCCGTGGAAATGGCGCAGCCGTTGCCCTCGAAGCGCACGTCCTCGATCACTGAATCGACCAGCTTCAGGTACAGCGTCACCTTGTCGCCACACAAGGGATTGAAGCCTTCCGCGCAGCGGTTTGCGTCCGCCAGCGGCCCGAAGTTCCGCGGCCTGCGGGTGTGGTCGAGAATGACTTCCTGATAAAGATCACGCAAATCAGCCATCGACAAACATCCTTTGCGCTTTACGGACGGCGCGGAACAGCGCATCGACTTCCGCGCGCGTGTTGTAGAGAGCGAACGAGGCGCGCACCGTGGCCGGAACATGGAAGTGTTCCATCACCGGCATGGCGCAGTGATGGCCGGTGCGCACGGCAATGCCTTCGTGATCGAGAATCGTGCCGACATCGTGCGGATGCACGCCGGCAACAACGAACGACAGGATGCTTGCCTTGTCGCTGGCGGTGCCGATCAGGCGCAGCCCGCTGACTGCGCGGGCCTGCTTGGTAGCGTACGCGAGCAGCTCGCCCTCGTGGGCAGCGATGGCGTCGAGTCCGAGTGCGCTCACGTAGTCGATCGCGGCGCCAAGACCGACAACCCCGGCGATATGGGGAGTACCTGCCTCGAACTTGTAGGGCAAGTCGTTGAAGGTGGTCTTGGCGAACGTGACCTGGCGGATCATGTCGCCGCCTCCCTGGTACGGAGGCATCGCCTCCAGCAGCGCCGCCTTGCCGTAGAGCACGCCGACGCCGGTGGGGCCGTACAGCTTGTGGCTCGAGAAGGCGTAGAAATCGCAGTCGAGCGCCTGCACATCGATCTTGATATGCGCCGCCGCCTGGGCGCCGTCAATCAGCACCGCGATGCCCCTGGCGTGCGCCAGATCGATGATGCGTTTGACCGCATTGATGGTTCCCAGCGCGTTCGACACGTGCGTCACCGCGACCAGCTTCGTGCGTGCGCTAAGCCGATGTTCAAACTCGTCCGGCATCAGCTCGCCGGCCTCGTCGATCGGCGCAACCCGCAGCACCGCGCCGCTGCGTTCGCACAGCAACTGCCACGGCACGATGTTGGAGTGGTGCTCCATCTCGGTGATGAGGATCTCGTCGCCCGGCTTCAAGCGCTGTCCGTAGCTTGCGGCAACCAGGTTGATGGCTTCGGTGGTGCCGCGAACGAACACGATTTCTTCGCGGCGTGCCGCATTGATGAAGCGGCGCACCTTATCGCGGGCAGCCTCGTAGGCGTCGGTCGCCTGCTGGCTCAGGCTGTGCACGCCACGGTGAATGTTCGCGTTGAGCTCGCAGTAGTAGCGCGCCTCACAATCGATGACGCATTGCGGCTTCTGCGAGGTGGCGGCGTTGTCCAGGTAGACCAGCGGCTTGCCGTTCACGTTGCGGCGCAGTATCGGGAAGTCCTCGCGCAGCCGTGCCACGTCGAAACCGGCGCTTGCGGCGGCGCCAGCGATCGGTGCCGCGCAGAGCAATGCGCCCAGGTCGTCCGTCGCGCGCTTCATTGCAGCTCCTTCACCTGGTCGCGCATCTGTTGGGGCAGCGCTTCGCGCAACAATTTCTCAAGTCGAGCTTTCAACGGGGCACAAGTTACCCGTGACGCGACATCTTCGGCAAAGGCAAACGTCAGCAGCGCGCGCGCCGACGCCTCGTCCAGCCCACGCGACCGCAGGTAGCCGATCTGCTCGGGGTCGAGTTGGCCGACGGTGGCGCCATGACTGCACTTGACGTCGTCGGCGTAAATTTCCAGCTGCGGCTTGGTATCGACTTCGGCGCGGTCGGACAGCAGCAGGTTGCGGTTGGACTGCTGCGCGTCGGTCCCCTGCGCGTCGGCATGCACGATCACTTTGCCGTTGAACACCGCGCGCGCAGCGCCGTCCAGCACGCCCTTGTAGAACTCGCGGCTGGTACCGCGCGGCCGCTTGTGGTCGACGCGGGTGTGATGGTCCATATGCTGCCTGCCATTTCCCATATATAGGCCGATCAGCGTGGCTTCGCAGCCCTCCGCGTTCAGTCCTGTGGCGATGTCATTGCGAGAGAGCAGTCCCCCCAGCGCAAAGGACTGCGACGTGAAGCGGCTGTCCAGCCCCTGGTCGGCACGAATGTCGGCGATATGGTAGCCGCGCAGACCTTCCTGCTGCAGCTTGGTGTGCACGATGGCCGCGCCTGAGTCGAGCTGGATCTGCGTGACCGCATTGGTGAAGTAGGCGGAATCATTCAGCCCGATATAGTGCTCGATGATCTCGGCGTGAGATCCGGCGCCAGCACGGACGATGTTGCGCGGGTGCACGGCAAGATCGGCATCCGTGGCGATGAACAGCAGCTGGATCGGCTCGTCGACCGAGCACCCTGCGGCAAGATCGATGGTCGCCCCATCGGCCCAGAATGCGGCGTTCAGGGCCGTGAAGCCGTTGAACAGCACCTCGGAGTCGCGAGCGAGCAAGGATTCGAACCGATCCGGACGGTCCGCGACTGCCGCCGCAAGACTTCCGACCTCCGCGCCACCGGGCAGGCGGCCCGGGCGCGACAAATCGGGGGCATAGCGTCCGTTCACGAACACCAGCAAATGGCTGCCTTCCAGGGCGAGCCTGGCGAGTTGATCCGTGCCGACGCCGTTCAACGATGCGGGCACGAGCTTGAAGGCGTGCTGCTCGAGAGCGGCCACGCTGGTGTATTTCCAGTCTTCATCTCGCAGACTTGGCAAGCCCAGGTCGGCGAAGCGCTCGAATGCGGCGGCGCGCGTTCGCGGCAGCCACGGCGGCCCTGCGTTTACCTGGCGCGACGCGACCTGCGCGAATTGCTCGCGGTAATGCTCTCTGTTTGCTGCGTTCACTTTTCCCGCTGCTTTCATCAGCCCCGAGCGGTGTCACCGTGGCCTTGGGCCTGCGCCGTGGCCTGGCCCTCGACCCACCCATAGCCGCGGCTTTCCAGTTCCAGCGCCAAATCGCGCCCGCCGGACATGGCGATGCGGCCCTTTGCCAGCACGTGCACCCGGTCCGGCACGATGTAGTTGAGCAGCCGCTGGTAGTGCGTCACCAGGATGATGGCACGCTGCGGGCTGCGCATGGCTTCGACGCCGCTGGCAACGACCTTAAGCGCATCGATGTCAAGGCCCGAGTCGGTCTCGTCGAGGATCGCGAGCTTCGGCTCCAGTACCGCCATTTGCAGGATCTCGTTGCGCTTCTTCTCCCCGCCGGAGAAGCCTTCGTTCACCGAGCGGTAAAGCAGGCTCTGGTCCATTTCCATCAGCTTCAGCTTGTCCTTCACCAAGGCGAGGAAGTCGATCGCGTCCAGTTCCGGCTCGCCGCGGTGCTTGCGAATCGCATTCAGTGCCGCTTTGAGCAGATAGATGTTCGCGACCCCGGGAATCTCCACCGGGTACTGGAAGGCGAGGAAGAGGCCTTCGCGGGCGCGTTCCTCCGGTGGCATGACGAGCAGGTTCTTGCCCTCGAGGAGCACCTCCCCTGCGGTGACGACCACGCTCTCTCGCCCCGCCAGAACATGAGCCAGGGTGCTCTTGCCCGAACCGTTCGGCCCCATGATGGCGTGCACCTCGCCGGCATGTACCGAAAGGTCGATGCCGTGCAAGATGGTATTGCCCTCGACGGCGGCGCTTAGGTTCTTGATGGTCAGCATTAGCCGATGCTCCCTTCCAGACTTACCCCCAGCAGCTTTTGCGCCTCGACGGCGAATTCCATCGGCAACTGCTTGAACACGTCTTTGCAAAAGCCGTTCACGATCATCGACACCGCGTCCTCGGCCGCGATGCCGCGGCTCTGGCAGTAATAGAGCTGGTCTTCGCCGATGCGCGAGGTGGAGGCCTCGTGCTCGACCCGGGCCGTGGAATTTTTCACCTCGATGTACGGGAAAGTGTGGGCGGCGCACTTGTCACCCAGCAGCAAGGAGTCGCACTGGCTGTAATTGCGGGCGTTACTTGCAGTCTTGGTGATTTTCACTTGTCCACGGTAGGCGTTGTGTCCATGGCCGGCTGAGATGCCCTTGGAAAGAATCGTGCTCCGCGTGTTCTTGCCCAGGTGGATCATCTTGGTGCCGGTGTCCGCCTGCTGGTAATGATTGGTCAGCGCGACCGAATGAAACTCGCCCACGGCGTTGTCGCCCTGCAGGATGACGCTCGGATACTTCCAGGTGATCGCGGAACCGGTTTCCACCTGGGTCCAGGAAATCTTGGAGTTGGCTCCGCGGCAGTCACCGCGCTTGGTGACGAAGTTGTAGATCCCGCCCTTGCCGTTCTTGTCGCCGGGATACCAGTTCTGGACCGTCGAGTACTTGATCTGCGCGCCTTCCAGCGCGATCAACTCGACGACCGCAGCATGCAGCTGGTTCTCGTCGCGCATCGGCGCCGTGCAGCCCTCCAGGTAGCTCACGTACGCACCCTGGTCGGCAATGATCAGCGTGCGCTCGAACTGGCCGGTGTTGCGGGCATTGATGCGAAAGTACGTGGACAGCTCCATCGGGCATCGCACGCCGGGCGGGATGTAGCAGAACGAACCATCGCTGAACACGGCCGAGTTGAGGGTCGCAAAGAAGTTGTCGGTATAAGGCACCACCGAACCGAGGTATTGCCGGACCAGGTCCGGGTGCTGCTGAACCGCCTCGGAGAACGAGCAGAATATGATGCCAAGCTCGGCCAGCTTCTCCTTGTAGGTCGTCGCGACCGAAACGCTGTCGAACACCGCGTCCACCGCGACGCCCGCGAGCAGTTCGCGCTCCCTGAGCGGCACGCCGAGTTTTTCATAGACGCGCAGCAGCTCCGGATCGACCTCATCCAGGCTCTGCGGCCCGCTCTTTTGTGCGCCGTTCTGTGATCGGGGCGCCGAGTAGTAGGCGATGCCCTGGTAGTCGATGGGCGGATGTTTGACCGTGGCCCAAAGCGGCTCTCTCATGGTGAGCCAGTGTCGATACGCGTTCAGGCGCCATGCCAGCATGAACGGCGGCTCGTTTTTCTTGGCCGAAATCAGACGGATCACGTCCTCGCTCAGTCCACACGGCACGGTATCGGCGTCCACCGCCGTGTAAAAACCGTGCTGGTATTCGCGGCTGATCAGTGCATCGAGTTCGAGTGCCGAGGACGTCATGTCGCGCCTCCCGACGCGGGCGCGCGCTGGCGCCCTGCAAGCGGCGCGTCCAGATGAACGGGCCTGATAGAGGGCTTGAAGCTCGGTTGTGCCAGATCCTCCAGCGTCACCCCGTCCAGGGCGTTACGGATTACCCGGTTGATGCCTTGCCAGTTCGTGCGGATCGAGCACGACCCCTCCTGGGCACACAGACCGGCGATCGCACTGCATTCGGTCACGCCGATCGGGCCTTCCATGGCGTCGATAACCTCGGCGATAGAGATCTCGCCGGCCGGCCGCGACAGCATGTAACCGCCCTTCGGTCCGCGCACCGACTGCAGCAACTTTCCCCACGTCAGCATTTTCAGAATCTTGCTGACGGTGGGCACCCCGACGCCGATTGTCGCGGCCAGTTCGGCCGCTGCATGAATCCGGTTCGGCTCGCGCGCGATGTGGGCCATCGCGACGGTGCCATAGTCGGTCAATTTGCTCAGCCTGAGCATACGGAATGTCCTTGCGATATCGTTTAGTACCGAAATGGTACTATTTAGTTCCCGACGACCGGCACTTTTTTTCTAGAGAGTGATCGACCTGGCCGAGAGACTCACGAACGCACGGCGGCCTGTGCGTAGGCCCGACGCGGCGCCGGCCTGTTACCCGCGCCCGCGATTCAGTGGATCTTCCTTCTCAGCGCTTCGGTCGAGCCGGTGGTTCAGCTGAAAATTATTTGGCCGACGTTAACGTCGGCCAATGGACTATGGGTTTCCGGGCAGGGATGCGTGGCACAAGAGGCCACTAAAACCTTAGCCATACTTCCCATGAAGTCACCACCATCGTCCCCCCATTCTGCACACTTAGCAAGCTCTCTTTCACTTTCGCGGTAGCTCGATCCCTTGCCAAGCATCGATCCGGCGTGCCTAAATGCCAGAATGGGTCCGGTGAGTCTTTTGTCGCCTCGACTGGCTTTAGCTTAGCCCTAGCAACGGGTTCCGGTTCCACCTTCGTCTCTGGCGCTCATGCCGCGCCTCGACGCGCACGCAGGCGGACCACCCTCGACTCTCACCGCACTCCCCTTGAGCGAATCCGGCGCTGAGGGGCTCTCCCTCGAGAAAGATTCAAGCTCGCACCTTGAAATTCGCAACGGTGCCCCCACTTAAAGAAAAATCGGCAACCGACCCAAAATCATCCACCGCCGATCGGTTTGAGTTTTCATAGGGGAACAACATGCTAAACATCACACGCTTTAATCCGCTCGAGGATACATTCGAGAACTGGTTTCGTGGCGTCCCTGTGTGGTTGCCGAACCCTGAGATGCGTGCGCCCGCGCCCACGCAGTTCCGCAGAGACGCAATCCGCATGGACGTGACCGAGAACGACAAGGAGTATCGAGTGTTAGCCGAATTGCCCGGCGTCAAGAAGGAAGAGATCAGCATAACAATCAATGGCAACGAAGTTGGGATATCCGCGGAAGTCAAGCACGAAAAAGACGCCGAGAACAGCGAGACGGTGCTTCGCGCCGAGCGCTATTACGGCATGATCCAGCGCTCGTTCTCGCTCGGCCAGGAGGTCGACGAAGCAACCGCCCAAGCCAAATACGTCGACGGCGTGCTGGAACTCACGTTGCCGAAGAAGGCCGTAGCGGCAGCGAAAAGGCTCGCGGTGCATTGAGCGGTGCATCGAACACCGCGAATAGTAGCTACCGTGGAATCAATGTGGCCGTACAGAGATGTTGAACATTCCGCCACACGCAGTTGAGTCGTAGATACACAGACCCCGCTTCGGCGGGGTTTTTGTTTCCGTCGCCGCTCCTAAATCACAACTAACCCGACGAATGAAGTCGTAAGCGTTTGCTCCTTGTGCAAAGCACTGAGGTCGCCGTGATCCAGGAAATGTCTGGAAAGGCACGCCAATCACGTCTGAGACACTGAGTCTGCCCGCGGCTCGTCGATTGCGTGAGCGGATGCGCGCGCGTGCCCAACCGAAGGGAGTGTGCCCATGTCGTGGTTCCCGATTGGCCCCAATTTCGTCTTCGCTCCGATCGACAGCGGGTTCAAGCGATTGTCCCGGCGCAACGAAGCCGGTCGACAAGGTCTGGTCTCCTCGATCGCGGTCGACCCCACGGACCCCAAGCAGATCTATATCGCAGTCCGGCCCGCGACCGGCGGCGCGGCCGCTTTTCACAGCAGCGACGGGGGCAATGCCTCGTGGGACGCGATATCGGATGCCCTTCAGCAGGCCGACCCGACCGTGTCGCCCACGGTCATCGCGGTGAATCCATTGAATCCGACGATCATCTACCTCGCCACCGATGATGGGCGCTGCTTCACCTCGAATGCACGAGGCGCGGCCGGAAGCTGGTCGGCTGCCGCGAGTCTGGGCGGCAGCGTGACTACGTTGCTGGTCGACCCGAATACTGCCGCTACGCCGGCGACCACCGTGCTCTACGCAGCGGGCAGCGACGGGGTGTGGCAATCGACCAACGGTGCGACCAGCTTCACGCAGGTGCGCACCGGCGATGTGCGGGGCTTCGTGGGCGATTTCACGACCCCGGGCACGCCTCGGCTGTACGCCGGCGTCACCCAGCAGGGCGTGATGTTCAGCAGTGCGCCGGCCAGCACATGGACCAACCTGAACACGCTGGCCATCGGGCTGCCGGCTTGGACGCCGCCCACCCCCGCGCTGCCGGACGGCAACTTCGATGAAATCCTGCTCGGTCGCTGCCCCGCCAATGGCCGCCTCTACGCCCTGTTCGCCCAGCGCCTGCCCGGATCGGGCAGCTTCGCAAACGAGGTGATCGCAGGCCTGTACACGAGCGTTGCTGCGCAAACAGCCTGGACCCAAGTCCCACTCACCTCGCCGCCCGAACCGGCCTATGGCTTCTATGACTTCAGCTTCGCGGTCGCACCCAATTCGCCCGGCGACGGCGTCAGCGACGTGTTGTTCTTCGGTACGATCGGCCTGTTTCGCTCCGTCACATCCGGTAATACCTGGGTGGCGTCGACCGACGATTTCCACGCGGACCACCACGCCTACGCCTTCGCCCCCGCAACGTACAGCGGTGGTGCGGTACCTGACATGTTCATCGGCTGTGATGGCGGCATCGCCCGCAGCGATCGGTGGGCCGACCCGGCCTTCGACTTCGGCCAGACCTTTACCGGCTTCGATTCGCAGGGCGACTACTCCGATACCGGTGCACCCGAGAACCTGAACCACGCGCTCCAATCTCCGGCCTGTCTTGGCTATGGTGCAGACCGCAATATGCCCGCACTCAGCTATATCGGCTGCCAGGACACCTGCCTCTCGGGTGGTACAGCCAGCCTGGGCTGGCGTAACTTCGAGGACGCGGACGGCAACCAGGTCGCGGCCTCGCTCGGTCCGAATGGCATGAGCGTATGGAACGCCGCTGGCGAATATGACGCCTGGCCGAGCTTCCAAGTACACCACTGGACCGACCAGGGCGGCTACAGCTCTCCGGGCAGCGCCATCACGATGGCGCTGGCCGCCGGCTCGCAGGTCACAGCGCTCAGCAACATCGCGGTCGGCCTCGATGGGCTGGCGCTTGCTGGCCTGGCCGCACGCAACTCGGTTACAGCGCTTTCCGCCCCCGTCACAGCCGGCACTCAAGCCGCATCCGTGGGCAGCACGGCCGCTTTTGGTAACGGGGCGCTCTTGGTAATCGACGCCGGGTCAGCACAGGAGACGGTCGTCGCCTCCGCCGTCACCCCAACCACGTTTACCGCCACCTTCGCCAATCCCCATCCGGCCGGGGCCCCGGTGGTCTGGCAGCGCCAGGTGGTCGGCCGCATGGACCACGCCGGCGGCTCCGCGCAGATCTCCCAAGATTTCGGCGCTCCGGGCGTGGTGTGGGTCGCAGCCAGCCCGGTGGACGCCAATCAGCTCTACTGCGTAAGCGGCGACCAGCTACTCTGGCACACCGGAAGCGGGGCCAGCGCCAACGCGAGCACGGTCTGGACGGTGATGCCGGCCGGCTTCGGCGGCTACCAGATCAGCACGCTGACCGTTGATCAGGCCGGCAGCGTTTTCTTGCTGATGATCGTGCCGGCGGTCGCCGGCAGCCGCCAAATCACCACCCCGCTGTTCCGCGCCGATTCCGGGAGCTGGACACCCATCGCCTGCACCGGCCTGCCCGCAGCGGGGTACCTTTACGGTCGCATCGTCGCCGACCCGATCCAGGCGGGCACGCTCTACGCGACCTACGGCGCCTCGGTGTTCCAGGTCGTAGTCAGCGGCAACAGCGCCGCGTGGACGTCCGTTTCCGCGGGACTGCCAGGCGGCGCGATCAGCGACCTGTGGGCGACCGGCGTCAAGGACGTGCGTGGTGGGACAAAACCGATCACGCTGGTCAGGGCCGCCGTGCCGACGCGTGGAGTGTGGGAGTTGGCGGTACCCGATCCGTCTTCGGCTGCGCCGCTGCTTTACGTGCGGGACAATGTCGCCGACCTCGGCTGGATCGACACGGCGCTGGATGGCGCACCCGATCCGTATTCCGCCGGCGGCCAGGTCTGGCACTACCAGTGCGCGGACATCAAGGTCGACGCGCGGCAGCCAGGAATTGGGGGCAACCCGGCCTTCTTTCAGACCGACCCCGAGTATTCGGCGCTGCCGATCAGCCAGGTCACGTTCGACGCACTGCAGGACAACAGCCAGAACCTGCCCTCCGGCGATTCGGCCCTGGTGCACGTGCAGGTTCACAACCGAAGCACCGGCGCGGCCACGGGCGTGAAGGTGTGGGCCATCGCTTGCAACGCCTCGGCCGGGGTGCCGCCGCTTTCGACTACGACATTCAACTTCTGGAGCCAATTCCACAGCAATGGTTCGATCGTTCCGGCGCTGCCGCCTGGCAGTGCCTGGATCTCGATCGGCGCACCGGTGTCGATCCAGCCCGTCGATGCGTTCCATCCGCAGGTGGCGAGCTGGAACTGGACAGCACCCACGCTCGGGCCAGGCGACTCCGGTCACTATTGCGTGATGGCCTTGGTGCACTCGGCCGCCTCGCCGCTCTCGCTCTCGGTGAGCGGCGGCGACGAGGCCACCGTTGCCAGCGTGCAAGTGGGTCAAAAGAACCTGCAGATCGGCCCGCCGCTGCCCGCCTCTCCCCGCCCGGGCGGCGGTGGCGGTCGCGGCGGCAGTGGTCCGGGCCGGCGCCCGTTCAGCGAAGTGGTGGACTTCTGGAACCCCACCGCGACGATGCGCGAGGCCACCCTGGTGTTCGATCTGCGTGCGCTACATCCGAACGTGCGTCCCACGCTGCTTTTCACCAAGCTTGACACCGTCCTGCCGCTGCCGCAGGCGGTGAGTGGATACACGAAGATCGTATCCGAACCGACGCTGCACGCCGGCCTGTTGGGTCGTTTCCTGGACGAGGCGCTGCGCGCCGTGGATCGCGTTGAGGACCGCGTTGAAAATGCACTGCGAAGCTTCTTCGGGGTCGGCCACGAGAACGATCCGGATGACATCCCGATCGACGTTCCGCCCGGTTTCGTGCCGGTCGGCTGGATCGGCAAGCGTGCCTCGACCCTCGAGGTAAGGGGCGTGCGCATCCCCCCTGGCGCGCGCGTGCGTGCGCTGCTTAACCTGGAGACGGCCGGTCCGCTGGAACCCGGCGCGACCTATCGCGTCGAGGTGCAGCAAACCGTTTCCGGCCGGCTGGTCGGCGGCTCGACGTTCGTGGTGTGCGTAACGGGCACTGCCAAGGCGCCGCCGTCCTTGAGTCCATCCGATGACGTGATCGTCAGCGACGCCGGCCGTTTCATCCAGCCCTGGCTGCGCGCCGCCTGGCAGTCGCGGCAGAAGCAACAGGGAAAACTACTGTAACACGGCAACTGTCAAGAAGTGATAGAACTCAAAGCCATCATCAGCACTGGAGGCGCAGATGCCAAGCTCACTTTTTGGACGTACCGGTTGCCGCCTACTGGCCGTCTCGACGGCTTCGGTTAGCGTCATTCTTCTAGGAGCCTGTGCGGCCATCGACATTGGAACAGTGTTGCCGCCCGCCATCGCGCTTGCCGGCAAGTGCAGCAAGTCGGATACCCTAGCTGCACGACAGATGCCAACTCTGCTACTGCCCGATCCGAAGGCAGTGAATCAACCGCCAGTCCAGCCGGTCTTAGCGAAAATCTCGTCGGTCAAGGATTTTACCGACCGGATTCGATCGGCCGAGCAAAATCTGCCCGGTGACCTGGCGGGCGACGAGGTGGTCCAGATCCTGAGCCAGGTTTTTGCCAAAGCCCTGGTTAAGGGGCAAATTGCGGGGCTTCTGGCTGCCGATGGTAGGAACTTCGATAGCTTGAAGAACTTAAAAGATTTGAAGACCTTGAACGACTCCGAAATCTCATACCTCCAGACTTTGAAGGCGTGGGACGATGCGGCGGAAGCACTCCCGGTGCCAGCAAAAATTACTCTCCATCAGATGAAAGTTTTTACCGGGACGCTCTTGAAGAGGAAGTCGGCAGTTATGGTCGATTTGGATTCGCATCGGGCGTCAATACTGGCGGCCGCAGACCAGTCCAACTTGGCCGACTACCTTGACGCGTATTACAACGGGAAATACAGCGACATATTCGGCACAACGTTGGACAAGCCATCGATAAAGATGACGATCAGTGATGATGAAATAAACGGCCTGATATCGGTGTTTCTCGACTATCTGATAGACCAGTTCAACATCACGCTCATCCTTGGTTCAGATCCTGAACCAAAGGACGGCACAACATACTACCTGGGGAATAATACAGTTAAGCCCACTCTCTTGGCGCTAAATCCCTCGCTCTATGAGCAGATCCCCGCCACATCAAGTAAGTGTGAATGGGCAGCGGACAACGTCTCCTTGTTAGGAACTTTCGCGAATACCGCGGGCGGGGAGGCCGCCACCTTGAGCGGCCTGTTGTCTCAATCCGCGGGAGGGTTCGAAGTCGGCCTTGGCTTTCTTGGCAAGTTCTCTGTCGGCGACAGCCAAACCCTTAGCGGGATCGTCAAGACTGCCGCCTCGCGCTCCGGTAATCGAGCCGCGCTGGCGGCGCTGTTCTGGGCCGTGGAGCTGGAGCACAGGCAAGGCGGCTAAGTCCGCTTGGTTCGAGAAGGTAAGGAAAAATGTACGTCTCACCGCCGACAGGAGCGGCGGTGACAACCAACTCGTCGGCGAGGCGCTAGACGGACACCACGACCACGCACCGCGATCTGGCCGTTCTTCCTGCGCTGGGGAAGGTTTTCGGCTAGCCGCGCCTGGACCCCGCCTCTTTCTGGCTGCGCGCCGCCACGACGAAAACGGCATCACGCTCCAGGTCGTACACGTACAGCGCGATGTAACCACACACCCCGGTTCCGATAACGAGTTCGCGGAGCGGACACACGCAGTCTCGGGCACGCTGCCGGAAAGAGCCGCTCGAGTTGGCTTGGAGAGGAGTGTCGCCACTACCTGCCGCGGCGTTGATTGACCTTCGCTGCGTACTTTGCCTCGAGACGATCAAGTACTTCCTTTGCGGGGCGCCCTTTGCCGCTTGCAATTCCCTCAGCGACCGCCCGGAGGATCGCAGGGCGACCTCCCAACCTTCCGTTTCGACGGGAGGCGGCGGCCTTTGCCTTCGTGGAGACCGCGCCGCCGGCCTTCCCCATCTGCGCTGCCATCCAGCGCCTCGACCCAAGAAAACCCTCCAGCAGCGCTGGAAGGTAGAGGTCGGCGTCGAGCAGGGGAAAATGAATGCCGAGGCCGGACGGACTGATTTCGATCTTGCTGAGCTCTGATGGCTTGGCGTGCTCGAGACCCTGAGCGTCATTAGCTCGGAAGGCGACCTCCAGGCCACTGGACAGATCGATCACGATGCGACCGATCCGCCGATCGTAGCGAGCGGCGGTCGCGACCGGCGTCCTTCGCAGGCGAGCAGCGGCGCGCCGGTTTGCGACTTGAAGTTCCGCGTCATGGATTGCCATGAACTGTTCTCCACGCCTCACACAAGGCAGCAAGGTCGGCGCCCAATTCGCCCCTGATGGTGGCAACCTCCTGCCGCGTGAACCCGTAGTTCTCACGCAGCACGGGCGGTCCATGTGGGGCATTCGAGCTTGAAGACCGCCTCGCGATCTGCCCTGATCACGTGCACGTGGGCAGGACGACGATCGTTTGGGTAGATCACGACCCGGAAGTCACCGAACTTCTTGACAGTGGGCATTGAGCAAAACCCAAGCGCTTAGGTTAAAGCACCCACATTCATCTTCCTGAATCTGGCGAATATTCGCTTGCCGACCGTGAGCAATCTGTGTAATCTGCTGTGTAATTGTTCACACAATTTACCGCTATGGCGACCAATCTTGCCCTGGATCCGAAGTTGATCGATCGCGCGCTGAAAGTCAGCGGCGAAAAGACCAAGAAGGCTGCGGTGACGCGCGCGCTACAAGAATTCATCGCCCGCCGCAGCCAGAAACGCTTGATCGAACTCATGGGCAGCCTGCGGTGGGACGATTCCTACGACTATAAGGCCGAGCGCTCTCGCCGGTGAGTCTGTTCGTCGATAGGAGCGTCTGGTCGCTCGCCCTGCGGCGCGACCAGCCCAGCGGCGCTCCTGAGGTTCAGGCGCTGCGCCGAGCCTTGCAAGGCGGTGACGCCGTCTTTACGACGGGCTTGATCCTGCAAGAGTTACTGCAGGGCTTCTCCGGACCGCGGGCCCGCAAACAGATTATCGAGGGATTCTCAGCACTACCGCTGCTCGCTCCAGATCGACAAGACCACATCGAAGCGGCCGACTTGCGCAATCGGTGCCGCCGCGCGGGAGTTCAAATCGGCACCATCGACGCGTTGCTCGCCCAGATTTGTATCCGTCACGAGCTTACGTTGCTGACGACCGACCGCGATTTCGAGCTGGCGGCTTCGCACTGCCCCCTCAGTGTCTGGAAAGCACCCAAGTAGTCGGTGGTATTTTCTGGCGTTCGAGGTGTGGAGAGACTCCCTCGCCCTGCGCTCACCCAAGGCGGACAAGTAGTGCCTTCGCGGCCCTCAGATCTGCTGTTTCGAAGCCCTCGCCGAACCGCTCGTACACCGACACCAGGAGGTCCCGAGCTTCGGAAGGTCGACCCTGCTGATGCCGCAACCGAGCAAGGCTCATCGCGGCACGAAGTTCCAAGGACAAGGCGCCTTGGCGGCGCGCCCAGTCGAGCGCCTTCAGAAAGTAATCGTCGGGCGATGAGTCTCGCATCAGTGCGCTTTGCTTTAACGCGAGCTCGCCCTTGATGCGCAACAGGTCGGCAATGCACCAGCGTTGCTCGTCGCGCTCACACCGCGCGAGCGCTTCGTCAATCACGGCAAGTGCAGCGGCGGATTGTCCCACGTCACTCAAGGCTTCCGCCTGCACGGCGAGAAGCGCCGTCAAGTGTGCGAGGAAACCAGTTTCACGCAACTCGTCGAGGGCGACGCCTAAGCGACGCAATCCAGCGTCAACCTCGCCGCGCCTGATCAGCAGCGCTGCCTGAAAACAGCGAGCGCAGGCCTCCCAAATGACGAAGCCATGTCGCGACAATTGATCCTGCAACGTCGCGAGCAAGCCTTCCGCAGCCTCGAGATCACCCGTCATCAGCGCAATTGGAATTGCCGCTTCAACCAACACATAGCATGTCGACATTGCATGTTCATACGCTCGAGCGTCGTCGACCGCAGTCTTAGTTATCCGAATGGCTTGGTCCGGAAAACCCTGGAGCCAGAGGATTCGAGCAAGGGTGGCGCGCGCCACAATGCTCTGATCGACCCGAGACCCGATCGTATGCCAACGATGCACGGTGCGGACATATCGAGCGAGCATATTCTGGATGTGGTTTCGCGCATCGCTCTGATCGCCCAGATAGTGCAACGCGATCCCTATGATTCGATGGCCCATCAAAAGCTTGGCGGCGTCTGCCGCATTCTGCGCAAGGTCAAAGAACCGCTTGGCAAAGCTCAGGCCAGCTCGGGGAGCGCCGCCGTATATGTAAGCGTTCCACAAGCCCCAAAGCGCACGCGCCTGATACTCGGTGTCGCCAAGCCTCGTTGCCATTTCCAGGACAAGTTCCCAGGCGGCGATGGTTTCCGGGCCGGGACCACGCGTATAAACGAGCGCCGCGGCCAAAGCCGCGCGCAGCCGCATCTCGCAAGGTATGTCCCGGGTTAACCAGGCCTCGGCCGCGCAAAGGGCTTGTTCGGAACGCGCGCCGCATTCCCCCATCAACGACAGCTCGAACATCAATGGCGCTGCCGCCGCCGAGAGGGTCACGCCGATGGCCGCGTCGCCGTGGGGCGAAAAGGCCCAGTCCAGTGCGGTGCGCACATTGTCAATCTCGCGGCGATAGGCCGCCAGCCGGTCGGCCGAGGACTGGATCTGCGATTCGGCCGGTGCCTGCTCGAGCAGGTCCCGGTAGTGTTCGGCGTGGCGGCGTGCGACCGAGTCCAGTTCGCCGCTCTCGGAAAGCTTCTCGAGTGCGTATGCGCGTGTCGTTTCCAGCAGGCGATATTCCGCGACTGCATCAGCTGCGTCTACCGAGACGAGCGATTTCGCGACCAGATTCGCGACGTGGTCGACAACGTCCGACGCGGCGATCCTGGAATCTGCAGCTACTGCGCAGGCGGAGCCTAGCAAAAAGCTTCCAGCAAAGACGGCCAGGCGACGCAGGACCGCGCGCTCCTCGTCGGAAAGCAATTCATAGCTCCAGTCGAGCGTCGCCCGGAGCGTCTGGTGCCGCGGTAGCGCGGTGCGATAGCCGCACGTGAGCAGCCCGAAGCGATCATCAAGACGGGAGGCAAGACTTTCCACTCCGAGCATCGGCGCACGAGCCGCCGCAAGCTCGATCGCCAACGGGATGCCGTCGAGACGCCGGCATATGGTCGCCATGGCGGGCACGCACTTTTCCGGAGAGAACTGCTGGTCCGCTGCGCCGGCCCGCTCGATGAACAGCCGAACGGCCCCGTGCCGAAGCACGGTCTCCACATCCTCTTCGCCTTCGGCCGGAACGTCGAGTCCCCGCACCCAGACGACGCGCTCGCCGTCCGCGCGCAGTGCCTCGCGGCTCGTGGCCAACACGTGCGCAGCGGGGCTTGCGCGCACCAGCGCCTCGGCCAGGCGCGCGGCCGCATCGATCACGTGCTCGCAATTGTCGAGCACCAGCAGCAGTCGCTTCGAGCCGAGCGCCTTTGCCACCCGTTCGGGCGACACCGAGCCTCCGGCGAATTTGAGCCCCAGAGCTGCGGCGACAGCATCGGAAACAAGGTCCACATCGGACAGCGGCGCCAGCTCGGCGAGCCAGACTCCGTCGGCAAAGTCTGGTAGCAAACGCCGCGCCACTTCGAGCGCCAATCGCGTCTTGCCAATGCCCCCGGCACCGGTCAAGGTAACCAGTCGGTGCTGCGTCGCGAGCTCGATAAGAAGAGCGACCTCGGCTTCGCGGCCAATCAGTGGCGAAGGCGACGCAGAAAGATTCGTCAAAGGCCGCGCATCGGGCGTGGGCGCCGAGGATGTAGCACCCTGATCGGAAGGGGTCTCCGCTGCCCCGCCTTCAATGATATCTGCAACAAACCGATAGCCGCGACCGGATAGGGTTTCAAGGCATGCGCGATCCTTACCCAGCGCCCTGCGCAGCGACGAAATCCGGACCTGAAGGGTGTTCTCCTCGACCACTCTCTTGGGCCACACCCGGCTCAGGATCTCGTCCTTGGTGACGAGGTCGCCGTGCGCTTCGATCAACAGCATGAGAATATCGAATGCGCGGCGACCGAGATGGGCCGGCACTCCGTCGACGAGCAGCTCGCCGCTGTGCGGACGTAGCTGACACTGGCCAAATCGCACCGTCGTCAGGGTTTTGTCGGTCAGCTGCATGGGCGCCGGCTGCGCTTTCAGGAATCCCGCAGGTTAATGGCAGGCTGCCTTTTTTGTACGTTGCCGTCAAGAGCAGTCGGCGTCAGAGGGAGCCAGCCCCGACCGCGATTTCGTTGCGTGTGATCGCGCCTTTTGGCGCGCAGATAAATGTCAGTGATACGTCAGCGATAGGCCAAGGAATGCAAAGCCCATAGAGCGATACATTCCAGGGGCCCGCAGGTGGGTCCGTACGGGTCTGGATCAGGCAATAGACAAAACGGGATGAAATTGGCCAATCGTCGGTGAAGGGACGATATCGAGGGGAGAAGATCCATGAGCACAAGGCATATCGCAGCTGCATTGACTGGTACGTTCGTTGCGTTGGCCGCGCTGCAAGCCAGTGAGGCCCGCGTCGTCAAGTTCGATGTCGAAGAGCAAAGTGCGTTCGTTGGTGGTGCGGATTGGGGCGATGTGGGCCCCTATGAGATGCTGCGGGGAACGGCGTATTTAGAGGTGGATCCGAGCAACCCGCGAGATGCCGTGATCGTCGATCTCGCGAACGCGCCACGCAACGCGCAGGGACTGGTGGAGTTCAGCACGCCGTTTCTAATTGTCAAACCCACCGACGCGCGACGCGGCAATCACAAGATTTTCTACGCCGTCAACAATCGAGGGAACAATCTGGAAGGACTGCTGACCGCGACCACCGCCTCCCAGGTTGCAGGGACCGATGCCGGTTACGCGCTGACCAAAGGCTATACGATCGTGGACGCCGGCTGGGAAGGCGATGCCGTTCCTACCTCGACTACGCTCATAGCGAATCTGCCGAGGGCGCGGCAGACAAATGGTGACCCGATCATCGGTCCAATGCGCTACGAGTATTCGGACCGGGTTTCCGGGAGCTTTACAACCAACCTCGAAGGGACACCCGGTTTCCTCTCCTATGAAGCAGCGGACACCGATACGGCGGATGCGACATTCACAGTCCGGGATTCCGAGTCCGGTCCGAAGACACCGATTTCGCCGGATCGCTGGGCATTCGGAACATGTCCGACCGGCCAATCGAGCCTGGTTCCCGACACCGTCGATCTTTGCTACTTCGACGGATTCGACAACACCAAGATTTATGAGTTGATCTACCAGGCCAAGAACCCCATCGTGATGGGGTTGGGCTTTGCCACCACGCGCGACGTCGCGTCGTTCCTGCGCTACGAGAGTCACGATGATGCTGGGAATCCGAATCCCATCGGGGCGGACATTCGGCGTGCCTATGCGGCCGGCGGATCCCAGACCGGCGGCTACCTGCGCGACTACATCTATCTCGGCTTCAACGAGGACGAATCGGGGCGCAAGGTGTTCGACGGCATCATTCCCTGGATCGCGGGCACTGACCGGGTCTTCATTAACGTCCGGTTCGCCGACCCCAACACCTATTCGGAGCAGGACCGCCAGCACAATTACCTGCAAAGCAGCTATCCGCCATTCACTTACGGGGTCACCACCGATCCCATATCGGGTATTCGAGATGGCATTATGAAGCGCCCGCAGACCGACCCTCGTGTCATGCAAGTGGATTCGGAGAGTGAATTCTGGCAACTGCACGGCTCTTTGAACGTTGTCGATGGCAGCGGCAGGCCAGTCGACATTCCATCAAACGTGCGACTGTATTTCGTCGGCAACACAGCGCATGCCTTCATCTCCGGCAGTTTCATGAATCCGACGCCTGGTTCGAGCGCGACTTGCTCGAACCCGACGCCGGCAAGCGGGCTGAACTGGGAGACGCTCAGGGCAACCCTGCGCAACTTGGATCGATGGGTGGATGGCGGCAGCGAGGACGATGGCCCCGAGGACGGGGGGATTGCTCCGCCGTCCAGCAACTACCCCAGCCTCTTGAATGGCACGCTGGTGACGCTCGATGGGTTCGCATCCGCTTTCCCGAAGATTCCTCAGGGCAGTTTCCCGACGGTACTGGATACATACGAACTACTGCTCTTCGGGCCATCGTTCAATTCGCTTGGCGGCGTATTAACAATTCAGCCGCCACAGAACGGGCCGAGCTACGTCGTTCTCGTTCCGAAGACCGACCAGAACGGAATCCAGATTGCCGGCGTGCATCAGATCGAGTCCCGCGTGCCGGTCGGAACGAGCACCGGATGGAATATCCGAACGCCAGCGCATCGGGGGCCAAATCTGTGCACACTCACAGGTTCGTACTTCCCGTTTGCGACGACTGAAGCTGAGCGCCTGGCAACGGGCGACCCGCGTTCATCGCTGCAGGCGCTCTATGGAAGCCATGAGGGGTTCGTGCGGGCCGTCGAGAGAGCCGCACATATGCTCACGGAAGAGCGATTCCTGCTTAAAGTGGATGCGGACGCCGATATCCAAGCTGCAGAAGCGAGCAACGTGTTGAAGTAAGTAACTTCGAGGCGGTCAGAGAGCAGCTTGACTGATGATGGAAAACTGGAGGATCGGGAGCGAGGGGCCGAGGACCCCTCGCCCTCCTCAAGGATGAGGATCAAGAGGCGGTAGCTCCAAGCGATAAAAGTCGACCGCGTTGTCTCGGTAGAATTGCGCCAAGTCGCGCGAGGGGACGCCGGAGAAGGATCGATCGAGTAGGCCCACCCACTCGGAAATCGCGGTTGCCTGCAGGCACACTGGCCAGTCCCCGCCATACACCAAGCGCTTGAAGCCGAACGCCTCCGCCGCTGCGTCGATGTAGGGTCGGATCTGCGCCTCGGTCCAGTCGCGGTGGTCGGCTTCGACCGGCAAGTCGGATAGCTTACACATCACATTCTGGTAGGTGGCCAGTGCGCGCATCTGCGCTCGCCAGGGTTCCAAGCGGCCTTCGCGGATTCCCGGTTTGCCGCAGTGGTCGAGCATCAACGGAATTTCTCCCACGCGATCGATGAAGCGCAGGACGGATTCCATGTGACGGTAGTTGACGGTGATCTCGAAGGACAGGCCGAGACAACGCAGGAGCTTGACGCCTTCGATGAACGCTGGCCGTAGGCAGAAATCGAGTTCCGGCTCGACTTCAACGATCCGGCGAATGCCGCGCAATAGCGGCGTCGTCGCCTTGAGGTGCTCCAGATACGGCAAGACCGCTGCACCTTCCTCGAGGCTCGCCTGTGCGACGATCGCCTTGATACGCGGATCACTCAGAGCCTGTTCCTCGACAAACCGAATCTCCGCCTCGAACAGCCCGCGGTCGACGAGGCACTCGACGAAGACCATCGCGGCGACGTCGACGTGGCCGCAGGCCACGCGATAGTCCTCGATGAGGTACGGGCGGGCAAGAAGATCGTTGCGGCGTTGCCACCCGTAAGAGAGCCGGCGAGGATCCCACAGATGGAGATGGGTGTCGACGATCCCAAAGTCCGGCATGTGAATCTCTCGTGCGCTGGGTGTTCGACTTACGCTGACTCGACCTTATCCAGACACCGCCACTAGCTATATCTTGCTGCTCGCCAAGGTGTGCCTGGCGACCCAAGGATTGTCAACTCTTTCGTCGTCGGTGGACTTGTGCGTCACTCGACTCGAACCAGAGCTGAAACAAGAGCGCCCCTTTGAGCCAGAGCCCCTCCCGTTGCGGGGACTGAGAGAGCCGGTACAGCCAACGTTCTACCCCGTAGCGATTAAGAACAAGGCTGAAGTCTTCGCCCTGGGCGCGCGCCAGATTCAGCAGCCGTGCATGGATTGATGCAGCGCGCGCCGTGTTCAAGACAGGGCCTCGAGGTAGGGCCGCATGACGTTCACGACGCGATCCACGTGCGCGGACTGCCAAAGGTCGTCCACAGTGGCGCGCCGACCGCGCCGCGCCTCTCGCAGCGCCTCGAGCGCCACGTCCAGACCCACCTTGTTGCGGAACTTGAAGCAGTCCGCAACCGTCTTGGCCACACTCGTTACCCGGATCGACGCACCGTCCACCCGGTGCGTTTCCACGCCGGCAGCGAGTGCTGCATTGGCGAAGCGCAGTGTGCGCAGCCGTGGGTAGGCCATGCGAGGAGGATGGTCCTTGTTGGCGATGGCGATCCAGACTTCGTGGGGTATCTGGGTGGTCAGGTCGTGGAAGCGCAGTGCCGTCAGTAGGCAAAACACGACCTTAGGCGCGCGCTTCGCGACCTCCACCAGCGCGCCGTGCTCGCCGCTCTGGTAATCGGGCAGGGCGTAGAGTCCACGCGCCAGGCGCATCAGTTCGCCGGCGGCGACTCGTCGTGAGATCTCGCTGCGCGTCAGTCCGGCAGCGACCAGTTCGCGCGAGCGCGCCGAGCCAGCTTTCAGGATTCGCGCCAGTTGGCGCTCGGTAGCCATGGCGCGTATTGTTCCATAGTTTCGGTATTTATTGGTAACTACCGAAATTATGGAACGATCGGTACGCTGCCACCACTAGGCCGCCTGATACATCAGCGTAAGCGGCACACGGTCCAAAGAGGAGAAACAACGAAACAACAGCCATGTCCTAAAGCATATCGACCTTGCTGACCCGCAATCTTCACGACGTCATCGGTCCGGGAACTTGCTGTGCAAGGCTTCGATCAGGGTCTCGATGGTCAACAAGCGGCTGAGCTGACTGGTTTCTTCGTCGAGTACCTTGTGCTGGATGTCGAACCGCTTGCCGATCTCCAGAAGCATTCCGATGATCTTCGTCGTCTCCCGCTCAGTCAGCAGGTTGATCTGAAGTCCCAGGTGCGCGCGCCGGTCCGCAAGCTTGCTCATCCGATTCTGCTTCATCAGCACGAATGCGGTCATCAACACGGCCTCCACTGCGACGATTTGGGTCAGGATGGGGAACGGAAAGGGATCGAAGGGGTGCACTGGCTGGATCAGGCCGGCGTTGATCACCACCCACAGGACCGTCCCGATCAGCTGGAAAGCAACGAATTTCAGGGTGCCGATCGAGCTGCCGACAAATTCGTAAATGGCCTCGCTGGGGGATCGGCGCCGGTTCGCAGCCTGCTCTGCCTGGATGATGGCATCGATGTTCTCAGAGATGAACGACGGGAGCGACTCTTCCCACGGCTCCGACATGAGCGAATTCCTACGCGAAGCGGAAGTTCGAATCGCCCAGCGCTTCCGCAGCGCTACGGTTGAGATCTGCCGAACACATGGTGGATTTCGCGTGACCAACGTGGGAGGCTGAAGGATCGACGAGGCGATGCGGCGTGCCTTCATTCGATCGACGTCGCTCGTTCCTGTTGGAGCGGTGCGAGCGATCCTGCTTCTACTGAGCGCAATATAGAGTTGTCGCGAGGGCACGGCAACGCGATTGCGCCCATGAATTTGGTAGACCAGTGGGACGCGAGAGACCGCGACTGCCTTAGTGCTATGAAACGCGGAACAGACTGGCGCTATCGGCGAGTGGCTTCGTAATGCGCTCGACCGGGTTCGACCAAACGACGAGGCTATGCCCGACTAGAAGAAATCGGACGCTTCACCGAACGCGGTCCGCGACTCAGCGGGACATCTGGCGCGCCTTGTCGATCAGCCGCTCGATCTTGCTGTCGAGTTGCGCCGCAACTTCGGATACCTGGGCGTTACCTAACGGATTCAGCGACGACGACGACCTTTGGTACCATCGTCAACAAGTTACAGCCGAACCCGGATCGCGCACGAGTCCCCCGCTACCTCAGAGTGCCACGGACAGCCCCCCGAAAAGAGGCGGTGGCCTGAGCGAAGGAGCGCCCGCCGGACTCACTGCGCTGCGAGGAAGTCCTGCACCGCGAGGATCGTTGCCGCGGGCGCTTCCTCCATCAGCCAGTGGCCGGCGTTCGGCACGACGACTTCCTGCACGTTGGTCGCCGCGTTGCGCATGACGACCGCCACGGTGGCGCCGAAGGCCTTCTCGGCGCCGATGGCGAGCACCGGCATCGCCAGCTTCGTCTCCATCGCCTTGAGGTTGTCGGCCTCATCCTTCCGGTCGATCGCGAGGAACTGGGCGAACGCGGAATGCATCGCGCCGGGCCTGGCGTAGATCGCGGCGTAGTGGCGGCGGGTCGCTTCGTCGATCTTCGACGGGTCGCCGGCGAACTCGTTCCAGAAGCGGTCGAGGTAGATACGCTCGCGGCCGGCGACCAGGCGCTCGGCGTCCGGGCCGCCGAAGTTGAAGTGCCACAACGCGGGCAGGCGCACGATCTGGTTCCAGGGCGGGATGCCGGGCACCGGCGAGTCCATCACGACCAGGCGGCTTGTCTTGTCCGGATAGCGCGCCGCGTAGGCATACGCGACCATCACGCCGATGTCGTGGCCCACGATGTCGGCGCGGTCGATACCGAGCTTGTCGAGGACGGCGCGGATGTCGCCGGCCTGCGTCCACTTGTCGTAGCCGCCGGCGGGGTGCGAGGACAGGCCCATGCCGCGCAGGTCGGGCACGACGATGGTGTGGTCCTTCGCGAGTTCGGCGGCCATCGGCGACCACATGTCGCCGGTCTCGCCGAAGCCGTGGATCAGTACGACCGCGGGCCCGTGGCCGCCGACGCGAACGTTGATCGTCGCATCGGCGTTCACCACCCGCGAGCTGCGGAAGTCGGCTGGGAAGGGCGTGGGCGCGGCGTTCGCCGACAGGGCGCCCAGCGCCAGGCTGGCGGCGAGGCCGACCGCAACTCGGCGGAGGCGGCGCGAGAACGTGGATGAAACGGTTGCGGACATGCTCGGCTCCATAGGGTGGGGGACGGGCATCTCGGATTCGGATTGGCCGGCGGTCGGCGCGCAACGCTGCTACTTCAGCGAAGGGGCAATCTTCTCGAGACCCGCCTTGGCGCAGCCTTCGTCGACCAAGCCGCTAGGTGCGCCGCCAACGCCAATGCTGCCGATCACCTCGTCACCGGACTTGATCAACACGGCGCCGGGAAGCAACAGAATCCCCGGCACGCTGGTCAGCGCGGCGGCGGCGGGGTTGGCGGCGAGTTGCGCCACCAGTTCGCTCTGCAGATCCTTCTTGAAAATCGGCCCGAGCGTGACGATGGTATAGGCCTTGCCACGGCTCGAGTCCAGCGTGTGCGGAGTGGCGCGTTCGTGTTTGAGCACAGCGCGCGTAAGACCATTGCGGTCGAGCACAGTCACGCTCACCTTGTGGCCAAGCTTGTCGCAACTGGTCAGAGCCTCGGCAGCTGCCTGCGATGCCAGGAAAGCGCTGAGTTCCTTGGGCGCAGCCGACTGGGCCTGCGCGAGCGATGCGCAGAATGTAAGGGCAGCGAGAGAGGTCAGGCGAAGGAAAGTCATTTGGATTCCTCGGTGGATGGGTGGGGGACGGGAGACTGCGCTTCCGGAGAGGTTTCGCCGGTGGCGCAGGATGAGCAAGGCGAGGCCGGTACCACCAGCGGCCAACGCAATTCGGGCATCTCGGAGATGAACGCGGTGCCTCGTACACGTACACGCACTCGAACCTTCATTCCGGCCACCGGCGCGACGAGCGCCGCGTCGCCGCAGATGCGTAGCTGACGGCCGCTGTCGAAATCGATGAACAGCAGACTCACACGAGGATCGCCGACAATATTGCCGAGCGTGTTGAAGAAGTTGTTGCCGGCGACATCGTCGAAGACCAAGGTATCGCCGTCAGCCCAACGGACGAAGCCCGGGACGCCGCCCCGGTGGGAGATGTCAACGCCACCGCCGCATGAAGGCTCGAGGTCGGCGCTGCGCGAGGCGATGAAGAAGGTCGCGGCGGTCTCGACCAAGGTACGCGGATCGAGCGCCGTCTTGGCCATCGCCACGACCGGGTCGGGGCGACGCACATGGACGTGACGTGAGCAATTGCCGAAGCTATCGGTCACGCGCAGCGCGAGGCCGTAGCCGTCATGTCGCTCGACCACGCCGTTGGCACGGTTGCGCCGGCCGTTGACGAAGTCGATGCCGAGCAGGCCCAGTGGCGCGCCGGGTCGCAGCGAATGAAGTGCGTGCCCTCTGGGTGTGTTCTGCACGACGAGCAGCGAGGGAGCGACCGCGCGCAGCATCCCGGGGCGCCCGACGAGCGCATCAGCTTGCGGGCGGCCGACGTGATCCAGCGTCGCGACGAAGGCCAACGGCAGGGACTCGAAGAAGCGTCGGTGCTGCTCGAGCATGAAGGGACGGATCGACACCGCGCCGCGTTGCCGCGCCCGTTCGCGCACGCCCATGAATTCCTGCAGCGCGCGTTCGTCACCGTGGAAGGGGTCGTCGGCACGCATGTCAATGTGGCGCGGTGGCCTGCATCGCGTCGCGCTGCGCGAAGGTCGCGTACCACTGCGCCAGGCGCGGCTGGCCGCTGCGCCAATCGATCGACGACAGCCGAAAATCGAGGTAGCCCAGCGCCACGCCCAGTACGACGTGTGCGTAGCTGGGCGCCGATGGCAACGGCGCCACGGTCTCCAGCGCCGCCAGGCAACGATCAATCGCGTCGCGCTGCCGTGTCAACCAGATCGGCGAACGCTGTGCCTCGTCGCGCCGCGCCTCCACTACGGTCAACCACGCGGCAGCCGTCAACCCTTCCGCGAGACCCCAGACGTGAAGTAGGCGCACCATGGCGGCACCGGGCAACAGGGGCGCCGCGTCGCCCAAGCCGTCCAGGTGGGTGGCAATTAGCGCGCTCTCGGTCAACGTGGCGCCGTCATCCAGCACCAATGTCGGTACCTTCGACGCCGGGCTCACCGCCAGCAATTCAACCGGTGAATCCCAGGGCGCGGTGTCGATTTCATCAATTTGGCTCAGCAGTCCGCGCTCACGCAGCAACACCCGAACCCGGCGGGCGAACGGGGACGGCTTGGCGTAGTAGAGCTTCATGGTCGATGGCGGAATCGCTGAGCGACGTGGCGAGTATCGGCGTGCGTGGCCGCCGTAGGTTGTAGACTGCTCACCTGATTCATGAGCGAAGCTCAACTATGCAACTGCCGCCACTGCAGACTGTTCGTGCCTTCGAGGCTGCCGCGCGGCTGGGCAGCTTCGCCCGCGCGGCCGATGAACTGGCCCTGACCGCCAGTGCGATCAGTCATCACATGAAGGGCCTCGAGTCGCGCCTGCACACCAAGCTGTTCGTGCGCGCGGGGCGCGGCGTGGCGCTGACCGAGGCCGGGCATGCGCTGCACGCCAAGCTCGCGCTTGGTTTGGCGCTGATCGAACAGGCCTTCGCCGAGACCCACCAACGCAAGCGCTGGCGCACGTTGACGGTCAGCGTGCTGCCGGCATTCGCTGTGCGCTGGCTGATCCCGCGCCTGAGCGACTTTCAGCGCCGCCATCCGGGCGTCGACGTGAACCTGCGTGCCACGCAGGAAGTGGTCGATCTGGATCGCGACGGCGTCGACGTTGCCATCCGCTACGGCCACGGCGGCTGGCCCGGCCTGTCGCAGGCAAAGCTGCGCGACGAACAGCTGTTTCCCGTGTGCAGCCCGGCCTTCCGTGGCGGTCGCCTGCCGTCTACGCCCCGCGATCTTGCCAAGGCGCCGCTGCTGCGCCACAGCCGTCAGCCCTGGACGCCGTGGTTTCGCGCCGCCGGACTCAAGCTCGCCGAGCCATCCCGTGGCTTGAGCTTTAACGAAGCGGGCGGGCTGCTGCAAGCCGCCGCGCAAGGCCATGGCATTGCGTTGGCGCGATCGACGATGGTGGAGGACGACCTGCGAGAACGGCGATTGGTGCGACTCTTCGATGTTGCAGTCACCGACCGCTACGCCTGGTACGTCGTATGGCGCGAATCGGGCGAAAAGCCCGTCGATGTAGCGGCGCTCGTCGATTGGTTGCGAACTTCGTTCAGTCGGGCTTGAACCTTCGCGGGCGAGTTTGGATTTCTGCCGCCTTCACCAATTCGGTCTGTTCGGTCATGAAATCAATGAACGCGGGCACACGCGACGGTAAGAGCCGGCCATGCGGATACAACAGGCTGACCGGCCGTGAGCGCCCGCCGAAAGCTTGCAGGACCTCCACCAGGGTGCCGTCGACCAAATCCTTCGCGACGATGAACTTATAGGTCTGGAAGAGCCCCGCCCCAGCTTTCGCGAGCGGCACGCCGGCGAGCATATCCTCCATAGCTGGCGTCCCCAAGGTTTGTCAACTCTCGCGCCACCGTGGCATTTGGCACGTCACTCAACCTCGCCTCACCGTTGAATGACCGTGGACCATGCGATCTCCAAAGCCGCGCAACACATCTTTCGGCTTCGCCCCGGCCTCATTGTCGATCGTACATGGAATTGCAAACGGGTGTCGATGAGTGCTGCATGCGAAGTTCTTTTTGCCGTGAGACTGCGAATAGGATCTTCGTTTGAGTATCCCTTAGTACGTGCAACACGGCCACTTGATCGCGATGCGGGTGCTTGCTGCACTCAAATGCACTTTAATTCCTAGGCACTCATCATCTAATCCACGATGGCTTATTCGGGTCCTGTCTGCGGCTTCTTGTCCCGAATGACCGCCCGGAGCTCGCGGTTCTGCGGCGTCAGAAGGCGCGGCAACAGATACTCATTCGTTCGAGAGCGGAAACCGTCCTTCTGGGCGAAACCCTGATTCAGAGCAGCACGAGCTACGTTCAACTCAATCAGACTCATCTCGGCGGCGGCGCGCTGTCCGGCGTGCAGTGATCCGGCAACACCCCGTTGGATCTGCCGACCGCGATCGACCGGATCCGATTTTCAACATGGTTGTCGTCGGGCGGCAAAGTGCCGTCGTCCAGGTAGCGCGTCAGGCTGTGGTCCAACGCCTTGCTAGAGCCGGTACAACGCCGTCACCCCGATCGTCCGCGGCCGCAGCGAGTACGCCCGGATCAGCGCCGACGGCGGGTTCGGGTTGAAGGGGTCGACCCCGCTGTGCGGGTCGTTGGACGGGGCGTACTGCGGGTGCGCATCGAACAGGTTGTCGACGAAGGCCGAGACGCTCCAGTGCTTGATCGTCGTGCCGCCGCGCAGCGAGACGAAGTTCAGCGGGCCGGGCGTGTAGGCCAGCGGATCGAAGACTCCGGTCGCATTCGGGTCCTCGTTCGGCGCCGGCGCCGGGTTGCGCGACTCGAACTCGTAGTCCAGCCGTACGAAGGACTTGTGGTCCAGGGCCGTGAAGTTGTACTGCGCCCCCAGCGCGATGGTCCAGGGCGCCGGAGGGCTCAGCGCCGCGCCCTCGATCGCATCTCCCGCAACGGCGGTCAGGCCCCCGGGATTGCCGGCGTCCGTGGTGTATTTCGCGTTGGTGTAGCCCGCGGCCAGCTCGAAGGCCCACGTCGCGTTGGGCGCGTACTCGAGCTGGATGTCGCCTCCCTTGGTCCTGGCATCGCCGGAATTGGCGGTGTACTGGAAGCCGCAGGTCGGCAGGTAGATGATCTGCTGGATGTTGTGCCACTGGATGTAGTACAGGCTCGAGGCGATCCGCAGGTGCTCGCCCAGCTTGTTCTTGGCGCCGATCTCGTAGCTGTCGACGGTGTCGGAGTCGTACGAGTTGGGCGCCGCCGTCAGCCCCAGGTTGGCCAGGTCCGTGGCGCAGGCCGAGGCCGGAAGCGGGGGGTTGGCCCCGCCGATCCGGAAGCCCTTGGCGTAGGTGGTGTAGAGCATGTTGTTCGGGTCGGCCTGCCAGGCGAGCGAGAACTTGGGCGTGACCGGCTTCTGGTGCTGCTCGCCCGTGCCGCCGCTGGGGCCGAAATTCTGCGGGCCGTCGGCGGCGTTGCCGAAGTCCAGGTCGGTCTTGGACAGCCGCACGCCCGCGGTCGCCTTCAGCCTGGACGTCACCGCGTACGTCAGCTCCCCGAACAGCGCGAGCTGCCGGTCGCGGCTGTCGTTGCGACTGTAGAACGAGTCCCCGTTGGCCAGGACGTCCTCGCCGAAGAGGGCCGTGGCGTCCATGCCGGGGCCGAACAGCACCGGCAGCAGCGTGTCGAGCATCGGGTCGTGGATCTCCTCGATGCTGGTCTGCCGGTTCACCGAATAGAAAAGGCCGGCGGTCCAGACGAACCGGGCGTTCGGGTCGTCCGACTGCAGGCGAAGCTCCTGCGTGAAGGATTGAAGCGCATTGGTCACGGTGGCCGGGGCGCGGTAGCTCTGCACGCCGGCCGGCAGGTGCAGCCCGTTGCCGTCGATCAGCGGGTAGAAGTTCGGATTGACGAAGGGGAAGAACATCCCCGTGTTGGACGGATTGTTGAACTGCTGGAAGTAGCTCAGGTTGTAGTTCGTGCCGCTGTAGCCGCTCTGGTCCTTGCGCGAGAAGTAGGACGTATTCGAGAACAGCGACATCGAGCCCAGGTCGATCTCGGCCTTCAGGGCCGGCAGGAAGTAGTGGTCTGGCTCGGGCAGGCGCTCGGGGTCGCCAAGGCGGTAGGAGTCCGAATTCGGGTTCGACAGCACCGGCCAGTAGGCGGTGACGTCGTTGGTCTGCCGGTCCTGGTACAGGAAGGAGGGCGTCAGCGTGATGTTGTCCCGCACCGCCCACTTGACCGCCAGCCGCGCCACCACGTCCTTCGAATAGTTGGCGTTCTCCGCGTCCGTCTGCCCCGTGAACGGGTTGGCGCGGTCGATCCAGCCGCCGTCGCGGCGGTACCAGAAGCTGGCGCGGAAGCCCAGCTGGTCTTCGACGATGGGCGCGCCGTAGGCGACCCCCGCCTCGTAGCTGGGCGCCCCGGCCTGCGTGAACGAGAGCTCGCTGCGTGCGTACACGCTGGGCTGGTGCATGTTGGGCTGCGTCATGATGTAGCGCACCGCGCCGCCCTCGGTGCCGGCGCCGAACAGGGTTCCCTGCGGGCCGCGCAGCACCTCGACCCGGTCCAGGTCGAAGGTCTTGGGAAGGGCGTCGTCCGAATAGAACGACAGCGCGCGCATCTGGATCGGCGTGTCGTCGATGTAGATTCCGGTCGTGCCGGCGCCGGCGTTGGACGAGATGCCGCGGATCGAGATGTTGTTGGTGCCGTTGTTGTCTAGCGTGACGCCCGGCGTATAGCGCACCAGGTCGCTGAAGTCCTTCACGCCCCGCGCGTCCATCGAATCCTGGGAGAAGGCGCTGACGCTCATGGGCACCTTGCTGATCGCCTCTTCCCGCCGCGTGGCCGTGATGACGATTTCCTGCAGCCCCGGGCCGGCCTCGGGCTCCGGCGCCGCTGCGGCGGGAGTGGTCGCACCGGCGGCGGCCTGCGCCAGCGCCACGCTCGCCGGCATCGCGCCGGCGGCCAGCGCGACCATCAGGCGCACCCCCCGCGCTGCACAGTCCCAGGAAGCCCCCATCGCTCTCCTCCCTGTCGGCGCGACCCGTCGCGGCGAGCCACGCTATTGAATGAACGTATGATAACGAGTGTCCTCGTTTTTCCGGGTTCCCGCAAGCCCCCGCCGGCATTTGCGCGACGGGCGGATGGCGCTGCCGGGGCGTACATCGGGTCATTCGCCGGCATTGATTGAACGCCCGTTTACTTGTATGTTTGGCTCCCGGGACCCCTTGGAAGCGGACAGCGCGTGAACGCCCGAACCGCCGCCGGCCTGGCCTGCGCCGGCGTGCTCGCATGGGCGCCGGTCCCGGCGGCCGCCGCCGGCGACCTGAACATCCTGATCTGGTCCGACTACCTGCCCAGCGCCGCGACGGTGTCGGAGTTCACCCGGTCCGAGTCGATCCACCTGACGTACGCGACGCTGGACACCGACGACACGCTGCAGGCCAAGCTGCTGAGCGGGCACTCGGGCTACGACGTGGTCTACCCGTCCTCAACCTATTTCGCCGAGCAGGTCAAGGCCGGCGTCTACCAGGAGCTGGACTGGTCCCGGATCCCCAATCGACCGAACCTGGACCCGGTCCTGATGAAGAAGATCGCCACCCAGGACCCGGGCAACCGCTTCGGCGTTCCCTATGTCTGGGGAACCGACGGGATGGTGGTCAACACCACTGCTGCGCGCGAGCTGCTCGGCAGGGACGCCCCGCTGGACAGCTGGGACCTGATGTTCAAGCCCGAGGTGGTCGGCAAGCTGCACCGCTGCGGCGTGTCGATGATCGATTCGGCCAGCGACGTGTTCCCCATCGTGCTGGCCTACATGGGGCGCGACCCGAACAGCCGCAAGGCCTCGGACTACCGCGACGCCTACGCCTTGCTGCGCGCCATCCGGCCGTACATCGACCAGTTCAGCTCCACTTACCTGAACGACATGGCGGGCGGCGACATGTGCATCGCGCTGGGCTGGTCGGGCGATGCCGGCACGATCCGCCGTCGCGCGAAGCAGGCGCACCAGGCGTTCGAGATCGTGTACGTCGCGCCCAAAGGCCAGACGGGGCTGTGGTTTACGATGATGGGGATCCCCAAGGATTCCGCCAACAAGGAGAACGCGCACAAGTGGCTCAACCGCATGATCGACGTGAAAGTGGCCGCCGACATCACCAACGCCATCACCTATCCCACGGCCGTGCCGGCTGCCCGCAAGCTGGTCAAGCCGGAGCTGGCGTCGGATACGACGATATTCCCGCCGTCCGACGCGATGGCGGACTTCTTCCTGTTCGCGCCGATCGATCCCGACATCCTGCACCTGATCACGCGCTTGTGGCTGGAGTTCAAGGCGGGCCGCTAGCGGCCGGCGCCGGGCGGACCTCGCGTCGATGAGATCCAGGCGCACCGAGACGCAACCGGACAGGCCTGCGCGCGAGCGCCACACGCGCGAGTCGCCCGAGGTCCGGCGCAAGTCGATCATCCAGGCGGCCATGCGCTCGATCGCCAAGTACGGCTATGCTGGCACGACGATCGGACGCATATGCGCCGAGGCCCAGGTGTCGCGCGGCCTGATCAACCATCACTTCGGCACCAAGGAGGAGTTGATCCGCCAGTCGTACAAGGAGTTGTGCGACGAATGGACCTTCCAGACGCGCGACCTGCTGCTGGAGACGAACCGCGATCCGGAGGAGAAGCTGCGGGCGATGGTCCGCGTCAGTTTCGGGCCCACGGTTTTCAAGCAGGATCATCTTGGCATCTGGATCGGCTTCTGGAGCGTGATCGGCAAGTCGCCGAGCCTGAAGAAGCTCAACCGGGAGCTCTACAAGCAGGACCGCGGCACCTACCAGAAGGCGTTCGATGAGATCGCCGCCCGGCGCGGCAAGCGCATCGATTCGCGCCGAGCCGCCATCGCCCTGTGCGCGCTGATGGACGGGCTGTGGCTGCAGTGGTGCCTGGACCCGAAGGGCTTCTCGCCCAAGGACGCCGAATCGGCCTGCATGGACCTGGTGACGCGCACCTTCGAGTAGGCCGCCCGGCCTGTGGCGGGCTCAAGGCCCGCGCGGGGGCGCGGCGCCGCACAGCCTGACCAGCGCATCGACCGCGACGGCATCGCGCGCGGACACGATCAGCGGATTGACGTCCAGCTCCACCAGCCGGTCGGCGTTGGCCTCGGCGAAGGCAGCCACCGCGGCGATGGCGTCGACGGCGCGCCCGAGATCCGCCGGGGGCCTGCCCCGGTGGCCATCCAGCAGCGCGAAGCAGCGCAGGCCGCGCAGCGCGCGCTCGATGTCAGCGCGCGAGGCGGGCAGCAGCAGCGTGGCGGCATCGGACAGCACTTCGACCCAGATGCCCCCCGCGCCGATCGTCAGCGCCAGCCCGAATTGAGCGTTGCGCGTGACGCCGACGATCAACTCGGCCAGGCCGTCGGTCACCATCTTCTCGAGCAGGAAGCGGTCGAACCGCCGGCCCAGGTCCGACACCGCCGCCCGCACCTGCGGCGCGGCGGCCAGGTTCAAGCGCACGGCCCCCAGCTCGGTCTTGTGGGCCAGCGCCTCGGACACCGCCTTGACGACGACCGGGTAGCCGATGGCCTCGGCCATCTCGACTGCCTCGGCGCCGTCGCGCACCAGCCCGCCGGACGGAACGCGCAGCCCGAAGCGCGCCAGCGCCGTCTTGGCGGCCAGCTCGTCCAGCATCGCGACCGGTCCCTGGGCCAGCGCAACCGGCCCGGGCAGCGGCGCCACGGCCTCGGCAGAGCGGCGCGCGGCGCCGATGCGCGCCGCTGCGGCGATGGCCGCGGCGCACTCGCGCAGGCCCTGCATCGGCGCGATGCCGGCCGCCAGCAGACGCTCGGCCACGTGCGCGGGCATCAGCTCCGGCATCGAGCTCACCATCACCGCCGGCACACGTTGCCCCTGGCAGGCGGCCTCGAACGCGTCGAGCACGTCCTGCCAGCCGTCGACGCTCTCGGTCGGGCCGTGGTGGGGGAAGTCCAGCACGATCGCGCACAGGTCGACATGGGCGCCCATCATCGCGGAGAAGCACGCGCGCAGGGCCGGCCGGTTGCCCCAGATGTAGGTCTGGTAGTCCAGCGGATTGTTGATCGGCACTCGCGGCCCGAGCGTTGCGCTCAACGACTCGACCACCGCCGCATCGAGCCGCGGGAACTCGAGCCCGCGCTCCTGTCCGATGTCGGCCATCATGGAGGCGTCGCCGCCCGAGCAGCTCAGCGACCCGACCCGGCGCCCGGGCAGCGCGCCGCAGGCGTGCAGCAGCTTGAGCGTCTCGAGCAGCTCGGCCAGGTCGCCCGCGCGCGCGATTCCGAGCCGATCGAACAGGGCCTGGTAGAGCTCCTCGGGGCCGGACAGCGAGCGCGTGTGGCTGGCCGTGAGCTCGGCGCCGATCTCGGAGACGCCGGACTTCAGCACCACCACGCCCACGCCCCGGGCCAGTGCGGCCCGGGCCACCCGGGAGAACGCGGCCACGTCGGTCAGGCCCTCCAGGTGCAGCCCGATGGCGGTCACGCGCTCGTCGCACAGCAGCGCGGCCATGCAGTCGTGCACGTCCGACACCGCCTTGTTGCCGATCGCCAGCAGGTACGCGAGCGGCAGGTGATGGCGCTGCATGCTCAGGTTCAGCGCGATGTTGCCACTCTGGGTCAGGATCGCGACGCCGCGGTCGACCCGGCGCCCGCCCTGGCGGTCCGGCCACAGCGCGCATCCATCCAGGTAGTTGACCGCTCCGTAGCAGTTGGGCCCGAGCAGCGCCATGTCGCCGGCGGCCTGCACCAGCGCTTGCTGCAGCCCGACGCCTTCGCCACCCACCTCGGCGAAACCCGACGCGTAGCAGACGGCGCCGGCCGCACCGCGGCGGGACAAGGCCGCCACCAGCTTCACGGTCTCCTCGCGCCGCACGGCGACGTAGGTGGCATCGGGCGCGGCCGGCAGCGCATCGACGTCCGGGAAGCTCGGCACGCCCTCGATGCTGGCCCGGTGCGGGTTGATCGCCCACAGCTGCCCGCCGAAGCCGACCGCCCGGCACTGCCGGATCACCTCGGCCGCAACCTCGCCGCCGGCCACCGCGACGGTGGCCGGATTGAGCAGGCGCTGCAGGCGCGCTAGGCGCCCGCCGGGGACGGCAGCCGCGCTCACGTGGCCGCGATCCCCATCTGGCGCTCGACGTCGTGCGCGGTGCGCAAAATGGCCTCGCGCAGGATGTCGAACATCCGGTCGATCTGCTCGTGCGTGATGATCAGCGGCGGCGAGAACACGCACTGGTTCACCAGCGGCCGCACCATCAGGCCCAGCTGGTGGCAGTGCCGGTCGATGCGCGCGCCCAGGTCGTTGTCCACGGCCAGCACCTGCTCCTCGTCGGCATCGGCCCCGGGCGCGTGCGCCACCGTGCACTCGACGCATCCGACCAGGCCCATGCCGCGCGTATCGAACACCAGCGGGATGTCGCTCAGCTCCTGCAGCCGGCGCTGGAAGTGCGGGGAGACGTCCCGCACGTGCTGCAAAATGCCCTCGCGCTCGATGATCTCGATGTTGCGCAGCGCGGCGGCGCAGCTGACCGGGTGGCCCGAGTACGAGAACCCGTGGCCGAAGCTCGCGCCGCGCGCCTTCGCCCCCGACACCTCGGAGAACAGGCGGTCCGAAATCAGGCAGGCGCCCAGCGGAAGGTAGCCTGAAGTGAGCCCCTTGGCGCAGATCGCGATGTCCGGCTCGACCCCGAACACGTCTTTCGACGAGAACCAGTGCCCGAGGCGCCCGAACGCGGTAACGACCTCGTCCGCGATGAAGATCACGTCGTGGCGCCTGCACACCTCCCAGCAGCGCCGCAGGTACCCGTCGGGCGGAACGATCACTCCGCCCGAGGCCTGGATCGGCTCCGCGATGAAGGCGCCCACCCGCTCCGAGCCGATCTCCAGGATCTTGCGCTCCAGGTCCTCGACCTTCTGGTCGCAGAAAGCTTCGATGCTCGTGCCGGCCGGCCGGCGCGCCGGGTTCACGTGCGGCAGCAGGTGCACGTAGGGCGAGGCCACGTCGAACCAGTTCTTCTCGCGGTCCTTGCCCGTGATCATCGCGCACAGGTAGGTGCTGCCGTGGTAGGCGTGTGCGCGCGAGATGACGTGCTTCTTGGCGCGCCGCTCGCGGATGTTGTTGTAGAAGTGCACGAAGCGCAGCGCGGTATCCACCGCGGTGGAGCCGCCGGTCGTGAAGAACACGTGCTTCAGGTCGCCCGGCGCCATCTGCGCCAGCCGCGCGGCCAGCCGCGCCGGGGGAGCGCTGGTCAGCGAGAACGGGTTCATGTACGGCATCCGCACCACCTGCTCGGCGATGGCCTGGGCCATCTCCGGCCGGTTGTAGCCGATCTGCACGCACCACATGCCGCCAGGGCCGTCGATCAGCCGGGTACCGTTCTCGTCGTAGATGTAGATGCCGTCAGCGCCGCTGACGATGGTGCGGTCGGCGCGCCCGCTCTCGCCCATGGTCTCCCACGGGTGGAACCAGGCGGTGTTGTCGTCGTGACGGATGCGGTCGATGTCGTGAGGTGGAATCATCGTGAGCTCCTCGAGGAATACATCTCGCGGTCCAGGCGGCGCTGGCGCTTCAGCATGAGGTGATTGCCGGCCACCACGCCGACCGTGACCAGCGCGATGAAGAGCGTGCCGAGCGCGTTGATCTCGGGGTTCAGCCCCAGGCGCGCCCGCGAGAACACGACGATGGGCAGCAGCGTGGAGTCGGGCCCGGACAGGAACGCCGTCATCAGCACGTCGTCGATCGAGATGGTGAAGGACAGCAGCCACCCGGCCACCAGCGCTTGCGAGATCAGCGGCAGCGTGATGTCGAAGAACACGCGCAGCGGCGTGGCGCCCAGCACCGCGGCGGCCTCGTGCAGCGAGGGGTCCAGGCCGGCCAGCCGCGACCGCACCGTGATGGCCACGTACGACACGCACAGCATCGTGTGGCCGATCCAGATCGTGAACATGCCGCGCTCGGGCCAGCCGGTGGCCTCCTGCAGCGCCACGAACAGCAGCAGCAGCGAGATGCCCTGGATCACCTCGGGGATCACCAGCGGCGCGTTGATCATCGCCGTGTACAGCGTCAGGCCGCGGAAGCGCTTGAAGCGGTCCAGCACGAACCCGGCCCAGGTGCCCACCAGCACCGCGGCGCAGGCGGTGGCGACGCCGATCTCCAGGCTGGCCCAGGCGGCCGACAGCACCTCGCCGTCGGCCGCCAGCTCTCCGTACCAGCGCGTGGAGAACCCGGTCCAGAGGCTGACCAGCGGCGACTCGTTGAACGAGTAGACGATGACGCTCGCGGTCGGTACGTACAGGAACAGGAACACCAGCGCCAGGTAGGCGTTTCCCAGGCGCTTGCCGGCGCTTTTCATGCGGCCCCCATCTCGCGCCGCTGGATGCGCTGGAACCAGGCGATCGGCAGCAGCAGCAGGAGCACCATCGTGCAGGTGGCCGCGGCCGCCGACGGCCAGTCGGTGCTGACGAAGAAGTCGTCCCACATCACGCGGCCGATCATCAGCGAGTTGGACCCGCCCAGGATCTCCGGAATCACGTACTCGCCCACCGCCGGGATGAACACCAGCAGCGAGGCCGCCACGATGCCGCGCCGGGACATCGGCAGCGTGATCGAGAAGAACGCCTCCCAGGGCCGGGCGCCCAGGTCGGCGGCCGCCTCCAGCAGCGTCAGGTCCAGCCTCACCAGGTGCGCGTACAGCGGCAGCATCAGGTACGGCAGGTAGTTGTAGACCATGCCGATCAGCAGCCCCCAGTTGCTGTGGTACAGCTTCAGCGGCTGCGTGATGATGTGGGTTCCGAGCAGCAGCGCGTTGATCAGCCCCTGGTTCTTCAGCAGGCCGATCCACGCGTACACGCGGATCAGGTAGCTGGTCCAGAACGGCAGCATCACGCCCATCAGCAGCAGGTTGCGGCGCGACGGGTCGGCGCGCGCGATCAGGTAGCAGGCCGGATACCCGATCAACAGGCACAGCACCGTGGTCACCGCCGCGACCTCGATCGAGTACAGGTATGCGCCCACGTACAGCGGGTCGGTGAACACCGTGAGGTAATGGTCCAGGTTCAGCGACAGGTGCACCACGCCGTCGCGCAGCTCGGCGATCGGCGTATAGGGCGGAACGCCCATGCGCGCGTCGGCGAAACTGATCTTCAGCACGGCGGCGAAGGGCACCATGAAGAAGACCAGCAAGAACAGGAACGGCACCGCGATCACCACCGTGCGCCCCGACGGCAGCCAGGAGGTCCGCTCCGACCCCGGCCACGCCGGCGCGCGCGCGCTCACTGCTCCACCACCACGGTGCATTCGGAGCCCCAGCTCAGGTACACCGTATCGCCGTAGTCGGGCGCGCGCTCCATCGCATGCAGCGCCATGCGCGAGACGTCCACCATCATCAGGCGGCCGCTGCCCACGCGCACGTAGAACAGCGTGTAGCTGCCCATGTAGGCGTACTGCTCGATGGTGCCCACAGCCCAGTTGCATTCCTGCGCAGCGGGGCGGTGCGACATCGCGATGCGCTCCGGCCGCACCGACAGCTGCGCGCTCAGCCCCTTGCGCGCATTCATCGGGTTGTGCACCTGCAGCGGCGCGGGCAGGTCGTCGCAGGCGAACCGGCGCGACTCGTCGCCCGCCAGCACGCCCCGGAACAGGTTGGTCGACCCGATGAACTCGGCCGCGAAGCGGCAGGTGGGCGCCTCGTACACCTCCCCCGGCGTGCCGACCTGCATGATGCAACCCTCGTTCATCACGGCCAGCCGGTCGGCCATCGTCATGGCCTCTTCCTGGTCGTGCGTGACCAGGATGCAGGTGACGCCGACCGAGTACAGGATGTTGCCGAGCTCGAACTGGGTCTGCTGCCGGATCTTCTTGTCCAGCGCCGACATCGGCTCGTCCAGCAGCAGCAGCTTGGGCCGCTTGACCAGGCTGCGCGCCAGGGCCACCCGCTGCTGCTGGCCGCCGGAGAGCTGGTGCGGCTTGCGCTGTGCGTACGGGCCCATCTGCACCAGCTCCAGCGCCGCGGCGACGCGCTCGCGCAGCTCGCCCTTGGCGACCCGGTCGCGCTTCAGGCCGTAGGCGACGTTGTCCTGCACCGTCATGTGCGGAAACAGCGCGTACGACTGGAACATCATGTTCACCGGCCGCTGGTACGGCGGCAGCTGCGTGATGTCCTGCCCGTCAACCAGGATGCGGCCCGAGTCGGGCAGCTCCAGGCCCGCGATCACGCGCAGCAGCGTCGACTTGCCGCAGCCGGAGCTGCCCAGCAGCGCGAACAGCTCGGTCTTGCCGATCGACAGGCTGACGTGATCGACCGCGGTGGAGGCGCCGAAGCGCTTCACCACGTCGACGATCTGGACGAAATCCGGGCGCTGGTCGGCCAGCGCGGGCTTGGGCGAACGGGCGGCTTCGTTGGTCATCGCATGCCCCCGGGCCCGGATCAGCCGATCAAGCCGTCGACTCCCCGCTTCAGCAGGCTGCGCGCGACGATCAGCCGCTGGATCTCGCTGGTGCCCTCCCAGATCCGGTCCACGCGCAGCTCCCGGTAGAAGCGCTGCGCCGCGTTGCTGCGCAGGTAGCCGCGCCCGCCGAAGATCTGCACCACGCGGTCAGCCACCCGGTTGGCCATCTCCGAGGCCACCAGCTTGGCCATCGAGCAGTGGGTGTGCACCACCGACAGGTCCTCGCCGCGGTCCTGCATCGCGGCGGCCTCGTAGGTCATCAGGCGCGCGCCCCACAGGTCGGTCAGGCTGTCGGCCAGCATCGCCTGGATCAGCTGGTACTCGGCGATCGGGTGGCCCGAGACCACCCGGGTCTTGGCGAACTCGGTGCCCATCTCGATCAGGCGGGCCGCGGCGCCGCAGCAGCGGGCCGCGATCATCAGGCGCTCGCGCCGGAACCAGCTGCGCGTGTAGCCCATCCCGTCGCCGGCGCGGCCGATGCGGTTGGCCGCCGGCACCTGAACGTCCTTGAGACGGTAGGTCGGATGGTGCGAAGAGAACGTGTGCCCGAACAGCGGGCTGTCGGCCATCTGAACGCCCGGCGAGTCGATGTCGACGAAGAACAGCGCATGCTGGCGTTCGCCGGCCTCGGGCGTCACGACCGCCTGCAGGATGAAGAAGTCGGCCTTGTTGGCGCTGGTGACGAACCACTTCTCGCCGTTGACAACGTAGTGGTCGTGCTCCGCGCGCGCGGTGGTGGCGATGGCGCCAGGGTCCGAGCCGGCCTGCGCCTCCGTGATGGCGTAGCACTCGGTGCGCTTGCCGCTCATCATCGGCTTGACGTAGCCCTCCAGCTGCTGGGGCGTGCACGCCTCGAACATCCAGGCGTGCACCTCCGACACGGCCCAGCACAGCGCATTGGTGACGCGGCCCAACTGCTCCCAGATCACCACCTGATCCAGGCTGGGCAGGCCCAGCCCGCCGTGCTCGACCGGCGCGTCCATCCGGCTGAACCCGAGCTCCAGCGCGCGCGCCTTCTGGTGCGCCGCCACTTCGGGCGGCACCAGGCCGTCGTGCAGCTCGGCGTATTCCTCGTGGGGGATGAGTTCGCGCTCGGCGTATTCGCGCGCCGTGCGCTGCCATTGGAGCGTTGCGGGTGAAAGCGGGTAGGCCATGGGAGTGGGCTCGCGCTGGAAGCGGCGCAGCGCCTGCGAGCGGCACGCTTTGTTGAACGATAATACAAAAAGAATGTTGCCGCAATCTGCGGCGATCAAACGGTTGGCAGTCCTGTTAAACGATTGTACAATAGCGTCCAACCCGAGGGGCGGGCGGCGCAAAGCATGGGCCGCGCAGGGGGTGAGCCGTGACGACAGCATGGGATGCCATCGTGGTGGGAGCCGGTCACAACGGCCTGGTGACCGCGTGCTACATGGCGCGCGCCGGACTGCGCGTGCAGGTGCTCGAGCGCAAGCCCTGGGTCGGCGGCGCCGCCGTGAGCCGCTCTCTGTACAAGGACTTCACGTACTCCAACTGCTCGTACGTGTGCAGCCTGCTGCGGCCGGAGATCATGCGCGACCTGGAGCTGCCGCGCCACGGCCTGCAGGTGATCCCGTACGAGGGCGGCGGCACCCTGATGAGCAACGGCGACCACTTCGCCACCTATGCGGACCACGACGCGATGCGGCGCGAGATCGCGCGCCACTCCAGGCGCGACGCCGAGGCCTACGATCGCTACTCGCGCGACGTGCTGCGCCAGTGCAAGTTCATCAAGCCGCTGTTGATGCGCACGCCGCCCGACCCGACGTCGTTCCGGCCGCGCGACATCATGGAGCTGGTGTACCTGGGTCGGCACTTTCACCGGCTGGGCGAGTCGCGCCTGCTCGACACCATCCGCTTCTACACGCTGAGCGCGGCCGACTTCCTGGACGAGTACTTCGAGAGCGAGATCGTCAAAGCACACCTGGCCGGCACCTCGATCATCGGCACCGGGCTGGGGCCGCGCTCGCCCGGCACCGCTTACGTGCTGCTGCACCATTACATGGGCGACATCGACGATGCGGTGGGCGCTTGGGGGTTCGCGCGCGGCGGCATGGGATCGGTGTCCAGCGCGATGCGCGCCTCGCTCGAGGCCAGCGGCGGCAGCGTGCGCACCGACGCCGAGGTCGACCGCATCCTGGTGCGCGACGGCAGGACCCGGGGCGTCGTGCTGGCGGGCGGCGAGCAGATCCATGCCGGCACCGTCGTCTCGAACATGGACGTCAAGCGCACGTTCCTGGACACGGTGGACGCGGCCGAGCTGCCAGGCGAGTTCGTGCAGGCGGTGCGCAACTTCAAGATCCGGGGCTCCTCGGGCAAGCTGAACATCGCGCTGGACAGCCTGCCCGAGTTCCCGGCGTTTCCCGCCGACGCCCCGTGCATCCGGGGTGACATGCACATCACCGACACCATCGACATGGTCGAGCGCGCCTACGACGACTGGAAGGCCGGCCGCTGGTCGCGCCAGCCCTACGTCGACATGCTGCTGCCTTCGCTGATCGATCCGACCATGGCGCCCGACGGCAAGCACTACATGTCGGTGTTCGTCCAGTACGCGCCGTACAAGCTGGCCGACGGCGAGTGGAACGCGGAGCGCCGCAAGGCCTTCGGCGACACGGTGATCGACGCCATCGCGGCGCACAGCCCGGGCCTGAGGGACCGGATCCTGCACGCCGAGATCCGAACGCCGTGGGACATCGAGAACGAGGTCGGCCTGACCGAAGGCAACATCTTCCAGGGCGAGCTCACGCTGGACCAGCTGCTGTTCAACCGCCCGATTCCCGGCTATGCGCAGTACCGCTCGCCCATCCGGGGCCTGTACATGTGCGGCTCCAGCACCCACCCGGGCGGCGGCGTGATGGGAGCCCCGGGGGCCAATGCGGCCCGCACGATCCTGCGCGACCTGGGCCGGCGGCGCGCTTCATGAGCCCGCGCTACCGGCATATCGTGATCGGAGGCGGGCACAACGGCCTGGTGTGCGCCGCCTACCTGGCCAGGGCCGGCGGCCCGGTGCTGCTGCTGGAGGCGTCGGAGCAGGTCGGCGGAGCCGCGATCACGCGCGAATTCGCGCCGGGCTTCAAGGTGTCCGGCGGGGCGCACCTGCTGCACGCGCTGCCGCAGCGGCTGCACCGCGAGCTCGACCTGGCCAGACACGGCCTGCGCTTCGCGGCGCAGGCAGTCAGCACGTATGCGCTGGACCCATCGGGCGCGCCGCTGGTCCTTTCGAACGGAAACGTCAGCGGCGTCGATCCCAAGGACGCGGCGGCCTACGCCGCCTTCAGCGACCGGATGTCCGTGTTCGCGCGCGTGCTCGACCGGATCAACGACCTGGAGCCGTTCGGCCTTTCGTTCAAGAGCTGGCGCGAGCGGCTCGACGCTCTGCAGCTCGCCTGGAGCATCCGCTCGCTGGGCCGGCCGTCGATGCGCGAGCTGCTGCGCATCGGCGGGATGAACGCCTACGACCTGCTAACCGAGACCTTCGAGTCGCCCCGGCTGCGCGGCGCGCTGGGACTGGATGCCACGCTCGGCGCCGAGCAGGGCGCGCGCTCGCCCGGCACGGTGCTGACGCTGCTGCACCGCTGGGCGGGGCAAGCGAGCGCCGGTACGCTGGGCATCGCGCAGCCCGCCGGCGGCATGGGGACCGTCACGCAGGCAATGGCGCGCGCCGCCGGCGAGTGCGGCGCGCAGATCCGCACCTCGGCGCGCGTGGAGCGCATCCTGGTGCGGGGCGACCGTGCGTGCGGCGTGCGGCTCGAATCGGGCGAGACGATCGAGGCCGGGTCGGTCGTCTCCAACGCTGATCCGAAAACAACCTTCCTGAAACTGCTCGGGCCCGAGCACCTCGATACCGACTTCGTGCGCCGCATCGATCACCTGCGGGTGCGCGGCTTGGTCGCCAAGATGCACCTGGCGCTGGACGGCCCGCCTTCGTTCACCGTCCTGCCCGCGGGCGCGCTGGGCGGCCGCCTGCTGGTCTCGCCCGACCTGGAATACCTGGAGCTCGCCTCCAATCCGAGCAAGTACCGCGACGTTCCGGCCGAGCCGGTGCTGGAGATCACCGTCCCGAGCGTCAACGACCCGCAGCTGGCGCCCGCGGGCCGGCACGTGATGTCGATCAACGTGATGTTCGTGCCGTACGACCTTGGAAGCGATGCGGACGCGGCTCGCGGCCGCCTCTCGGACGGCGTGCTGTCGGTGCTGGAGCGGCACGCCCCCGGCATCCGGCAGAAGGTGGTGCACTCCGAGCTGCTGACCCCGTCGGACCTGGAGCGCCACTTCGGCATGGCCGGCGGCCACTGGCATCACTGCGCACTGAGCCTCGACCAGTTCTTCTTCATGCGCCCCGTGCCCGGCGCGGCCCGCTACGCGACGCCGGTGCCGGGGCTGTACCTGTGCGGGGCCGGCAGCCACCCCGGTGGCAACGTCAGCGGCCTGGCCGGGCGCAACGCCGCCCGGGCCGTAATCCGAACGGAGGGCGATCGTGCTCGCGCGCACTGAAAGCCGCCCGCACTACCTGCGGCCGCGCCTGACCTCGCCGTTTTTCGAGCGCAGCCGGCACCTGGTCCAGACCGACGAGTTCGTCCCGTGGGCCGGCTACACGACGGCCGACGTGTACTCGTCGGTCGAGCAGGAGTACTTCGCGATCCGCAACTCGGCCTCGGTATTCGACCTGACGCCGATGGTCAAGTACCGCATCGCCGGCCCCGATGCGCAGCGCTACCTGAACCGGCTGGTCACGCGCGACGTGGGCAGGCTCAAGCCCGGCCGGGTCGCCTACACGGTCTGGTGCAACGAGGCCGGCCACGTGATCGACGACGGCACCATCTTCCGCTTCGGCAGCGACGAATTCCGCCTGTGCACCGCGGAGCGCCAGCTCGACTGGCTGATCGACTCGGCCATCGGCTTCGACGTCGACATCGGCGAGGTCACGGAGCAGGTCGCGGCGCTCGCGCTGCAGGGGCCCACGTCCTGCTCGGTGCTCAAGGCGATGGGCCTGGCCGGCGTCGAGAAGCTCGTGCCGTTCGAAATCGGGCAGTTCCGGCTGGGCGAGGCGCCGCTGACGGTCTCGCGCACCGGCTTCACCGGCGACCTGGGCTACGAGCTGTGGATCGACTCGCAGCAGGCGCTGCCCCTTTGGGACCGGCTGATGGAGGCGGGGCGCACGCGGGGCATCCGCGCGATCGGCTACCGCGCGCTGGACATGGCTCGCATCGAGGCCGGATTCATTTTGCCCAACGTGGACTTCATCTCGGCGGCGCAGACGGTGCTGCTGAACCGCGAGACCACGCCGCTGGAGCTGGGCTTGGAGTCGCTGGTCGCGTTCGACAAGGGCCATTTCAACGGCCGCCGCGCGCTGCTGGCCGAGAAGGCGCGCGGGTCGCGCCGCCGCCTGATCGGCCTGGAGATCGCCGGCAAGAAGCCCGCCCACGGCTCGCTGATCTACGACAGCCGCAAGGGCGAGCGGCAGGTCGGCGAGATCAAGTCCGCGCTGTGGTCGCCCACCTGCAAGCGCAACATCGCGCTGGCGATGATCGACGCGCCGTATTTCCAGTCCCTGCGGGAATGCTGGGTGGACATCTACCTGCACCGCGAACTGGCGTGGGAGCGGCGGATGGCGCACGCCTGGCCGGTCGAGCGGCCGTTCTACGCGCCGGCCCGGCGCAAGGCCGTGCCCGCGCTGGACCGGTAGGGGCCTGTGCGCGGCCGCCAGGCGGCGGCCCTCCCGGCGCTCAGAGCCGCTTCATCGCGTCGACGTACCAGTCGACGTAGCGCTGCGCGTCCTCTTCCATCGGCGTGTACGGGCCGGGCTCGAAGTACGCCGAGTTCACGCCGGCCTGGTTCAGCTCGACGATCTTCTTGTCCTCAGTGCTGGTCCAGTCCCACATCCAGACCAGCTCGTCGACCTGGTAATCGCGCCCCTCGACCGCGTCGCCGTCCACCAGCCAGAACAGCTCGAAGGCGGTCCTGTCGACCGTCAGTGGGGCGGTGCGATACATCACGCCATGGTCCGGATACGCGACGAAGTTGGAGGTCGGGCCGACGTCCAGGAACGAAAAGCCCCCGTCGAAGTCCTTGCCCTTGAACAGGCCCATCAGGGGTGCCAGCGGGCGGCCGTCGCGGCTGCCGGTCTTGAAGCCCTCGAACAGCGCGGAGCGGCCGCAATCGGCGCACTCCTGGCCCGGGGCTGCATCCTTCGCGTAGAAATCGGCCTCGCCCAGCGGGATGCCCAGCGCGCTGTCCCGCTCGTACAGGGCCCGGTCCGGGCCCTCGCGCTGAGGCTGCGGGCGCGAGAAGACATGGCGGCGCGAATACTCGCGGTGGGCCGGCCCGCAGTGGTAGCACTCGTGGTAGTTCTCGATCACCAGCTTCCAGTTGGCGTCGATCGAATACATCCTTCGCGCAGCCACCCTGGCGCTGGCCCAGCTGTAGATGCGGGCGGTGCGGGCGAAGGACTGCTCCACGTGCTCGAAGCCCAGAGGCTGCTCGCTGAACGTGATGAAGATCACCCCCTCGCAGACCCGCAGCGGCACCTGCTTAAGGCCGTAGTCGGCCTTGTTGAAGCCTTCGGCGCTGACCCGCGCGCTCATCAGCTGCCCTTGCGAGTCGTAGGTCCAGGCGTGATAGGGACAGGTGAATGTCCCGCTCTTGGCGCTGCCGTGCGCCTCGGTGCATATGCGCGACCCGCGATGACGGCACACGTTGAGCAGGGCGCGGATCCGGTCGTCCCGCCCCCGCACGATGATGATCGATTCGCCGGCCACCTCCGTCGTGAACCAGTCGCCGGACGCGGCGACCATGCTGGCGTGGCCCACGCAGTGCCAGTGCGCCATCACGAAGTGGCGCATGTCCTGGCGGAAGATCCCCGGGTCCTTGTAAAAGATCTGCGGCAGCGCGTGCCCGGGGCGGATCGCGCCCAGCGCCGCCCGCAGAGTGTCCGGCCCCGGTGGCGCGGCGCAATCGTCCCTGGCGATGTACAGCGGGTGCATCGGCATTCTCCTGGGGGAGTGCGCACCTATATTAAACGAATGTTCAATTACGGTAAAGACCGGGGTTCAGGCGAAGCCGGGAGGATCACTTCTTTGAAAGTCCATTTCCGTTTTGTCCCGCCTTGACATTACGTCCCATACATCAAGCGAAAAGCGTACGGCGTGATTGTTCGGCGGGCTCGGTGCGATGGCTGTGTTCGGGTCGGTGAACAAAACGTAGCTTGATTGGGTTATGGCCGCATGTCGGCTTTTCTTCTTGATTTCCGTTTAAGAACTCTCGAACCCGAAGTCCGGTATGCAGAAGCAGGTAGATAGGCCGATAGGCCTAAACGCTTTCGCCGATACCGATCGAAGAGGCAAGTAAGCACGACCTAGGCGCAACTGGCTCTCGCGATTCCGCAGAGCAGTTACGTGCTGGGTGGGAATCATGGGTTGGCGCTCGGTCGCCAGCTTGTGCAGCCATTCGCAGGTGCCGCGACTCGCGGATGTCGTCGCAAGGGAACGCCCAGGGCCCGCGTCGACAAAAAACCTCCACGCTGCGGGGCATCAATTTACCGGCGAATCACCAATCAGCTCCCAAGATGTGTCAAGACTCGCGCCACCCGCGTCTCGGTACGCCATTCAACCCGGCGGCGGTCGCGCCTGTCAAAAGTGTCCCGAAGTTTGAGCCGAGCCCGGACTTGACAACTCTCTGAATGTGGTGAAGCATCTGGCGACCCAAGCAGTCCGAATGACCTGTGACGTGTCTTTTGTGAACCTGCCTGAACGGCAGAAATGGCAGTTCTTGCTCAAGAGCGGGCGCCATTGCCTTGATTTGTAAGACGGCGGGGCTACTTTCGGGAAACGTCACGAGGCGGCGGAAGCTCAATAAGGCAGGCATGCATGCGAGTGTCATTGCTTACTCGAGCCTCATCTTTTTGGTTTCTTTTCTTTGCACTGCAGGACGTGGCTACCGCCAGCACTACGTACGCCATTCGGGGAACAGTTTCGGGTCTGAATCCGGGCGCGTCGATTGGCTTGACCGACGCCGCCGTTGAATACAACCCGTTGGCGCCCGAAGCGTTGGACATTACGGCTAACGGACCTTTCGCCTTCACCACACAGCTTCCAAGCGGCTCGACGTACGCAGTGACAATTAGCGCCCAGCCTGCGTGGGTCACTTGCACTATTGCCAACGCAACGGGAACCGTGGCAACCGCCGACGTCACGAACATTTCCATAACCTGCCCAACAGGTATTTTAGGAACCTACACTGTCAACGGCACCGTTAGTGGGCTGGCGCCGGGCGCTACGGTCGGTGTGTTCAATGACGGCGTGTATGTTTCGTCGGTGTCGACTAATGGACCGTTCACGTTTTACATGCCCCTTGTGAGTGGTCCTGCCTACGCGGTGACAATAGGTGCTCAGCCAACTGGCGAGACGTGCACAACGGCTAATGGGACAGGGCAAGTAGGGTCGCTCAATATCGTGACGGGCGTGGTGATTTCTTGCTTTACCGGAGGCGGAAACGCGGCAGTCGCATCGGTTGCAGCTCCCGGCGCCCGGGAGTCAGCCGCCAGTTGGACAGATGCCACAGGCAATCTTTGGTTGTTCGGGGGTCAAGGATATGACTCCAACGGTACGTTTGGATACCTCGACGATCTGTGGAAATTCAATCCAAAGACTGATGGAACGTGGATCTGGTTCGGTGGGTCAAGTTCTGCAAATCAAGGCGGCACCTACGGATCCCGCGGCACCGCCTCCATCAGCAGTTCGCCGGGAGGGCGTATCAATGCGGTTTCATGGGTTGACGCCTCAAGTAAATTGTGGTTGTTTGGTGGCCTGGGCTACGACTCCCGTGGCGGTTTGGGAGAGCTCAACGACCTGTGGGAGTACAGCTCGAGTCTGGGCGCATGGACTTGGGTAAGTGGTGCCAACACAATAGGTGCTACCGGTATTTACAACAGCTACGTTCGGCCCGTCATTGGTGGAAGCGCCGGTAGAGCCTCTCGGCTCGCTGCTGTTCCGGGTGCGCGTGATTCAGCAACTTCCTGGATCGACTCATCCGGTATTTTGTGGCTCTATGGAGGGAAGGGGTTTTCCTCCACAAATCGTCAGGGGTATTTAGGCGATTTGTGGGCGTTCGCTCCAAGTACCGGAACTTGGCTTGCGGTGGCTGGCCCAAACACAATCAATTTCCACGGAATGTACCAACATAAGCTGCCCTCAACTGGCACACCGGGCGCGCGCGAGTCCGCTGTCGCTTGGGCCGATGCTTCAGGCAGCCTTTGGTTCTTCGGCGGGCGAGGGTTCGAGTTGGGGACTACGCCCCTCGGATCGCTGAACGACCTATGGAAGTATGCTCCAGCCGTCCGCTTCGGGCGTCCTAGTGCTGCCACGTGGACGCGCCTCGCCGGCGGGTTCCGCAATCCACCTAGCCGTTACGGGACTAGCGGAGTGGCTTCGACTTTGAATGGACCGAGCAAACGTGCGGCTGCAGTATCGTGGACCGATGCGGCCGGAAATTTTTGGCTGTTCGGAGGAACCGGCGAGGATTCAATGCGCGCCCAGGGCGAACTCAACGACTTGTGGGAATACATCCCGACCGACAAGACATGGACCTGGGTCGGCGGTTCGGACGTTGCCTCTGCCAAGGGCGTTTACGGAACACAGAACTCGCCATCCGCGGCAAACGTGCCAGGAGCGCGCTCGGGCGCCGCTTCCTGGACTGACGCATCCGGCAATTTTTGGCTATATGGGGGAAAGGGCTACGACGCCACAGGTACTTTAGGAGATATGAATGACCTCTGGGAGTACGTCCCAGCCTCTGCCGCGGGCGCTTCTGGTGGAACCTGGACTTGGGTCAATGGGTCGAATGTCGTGAACCAGCCCGGCGTCTATACAAAAACGACTGTCCCGAGCCTGACGTTTTTCGTCCCGGGGGCGTTTCCGGGAACCTACGGGGCATTCGGTCAGCTTGCGACAACCGGAACATATCCAAACGAAACGATTTGGACTCCAGACGGGAAATTCCTTTGGGAAATTACGCCGAGCGGTTCCGCCGCGCCGCACGTTCCCGTGGGTGGGACTGCGAACGCCATGGGTTCCATAGTGCGTGGGCCCGATGGAGCCGTTTGGTTTCCCGTGTGGGTCACTAACGGGTCGGGAATGCAGTACCAGATTGCTCGTGTCGATGCATCTGGAAAGGAGACAGATTTTCAATTCTCGGCGGACGCGATACCAACTGGCATCGCCGTGGGACCAGACAACAATCTCTGGATCGCCACTACGTACGGAGGCGGGGGTGGGGCCCCGGCATCGATCGCTCAAATGACAATATCTGGAGCCACCGGAACACTGCCGACCTTCTATGCCGTCCAGAACGCGCCACATCCCATTGGTTTGAATCTCGGCTCAATCATTTCTGGACCTAATTCGGCGCTGTGGTTTCTTGAAACAACCGCTCCCAACACTGCCGGTTCATATTATCTCGGGGAGATCACCACGGGCGGTCAAGTGTCGTCCTTTGCGCTACCGGTGAACTTCGCCGCGTCCTTCGGAACAGCACTTGCCGCAGGCTCTGATGGAAATCTCTGGATAGCAGGGACAGAGAGTGTGAGTTACTCTCAGATGCCCGCGTTTGGGCTTTTGCAAGTGATACCACCAACACAATCGTCCATCTCCGGCCTGCTAACGATTTTCTACCCAATCCCCAATGGTGCGTATGTCGTCAATTCCGTCGTCGCTGGTCCGGACGGGGCGTTGTGGGGTTCTTTGGTGCCCGCGGTCACCTCGCCTGCCACGCCACCTGTGATGCTCCATATGGCGACCACGGGGGTGGTGTCTTACGTGCCAATTCCGGCGCAGCCCGGATATATCTTTCAACCAGCTAACGCCTGTAACCTTGTATGGGACCCGACCGGAGTGTTGTGGTTTGATGTTTGCGGAGTTTACGCAACTACTTCCATCGGACCGCTCTACAGTTTTGCCGAAGCATTTATCGGGAAACTCAAGCCATGAAGCAACACGCGTTAATTCATTTAGGACCGCAGTTCCTCATATGTGCTGTCCTTATGGCACTTTCTCTGGCTGGCTCGAGCCCAGCTAAAGCGGCCGGAACATCGGGTGGGGTCTTTCATTGCGGGGTCCCTACGTTCCTTTCGATTTCACTAGAGGCGGCCAGAATAGTCAATTCAGACGCGATCGACGGATTAGCTTTTCGAATTGATTACACTTATATTGATGAAAAATCGTGCAGCGTGGATCTTCAAATGGATGTTCTAAACAATGGTGGGAACACTTGTACTTTGAATGTCGTCTCAGCCGTCATTGGGGACTTCCCGGAAATAAGTCAACGAAGCCGCGGACTATTCCTCTCCACGGGATGCTCATTTCCTGGGATTACAGCGTGCGATGCGGCTCTGAGCGTTTCGCTGGTTTTCATTTCACTCTTTACCGACGCGAATGGGTACGTGACCGCAGATAGAACTGTTCTCGACCCAGCCACCATTCTGGTGCCGCCCTACTGCGGATATAATCTAATTTGAGCCTAGGTTTATGGGGTCTGCTTGCACCTTTTCGAAGTCTTTCGCGAATTGCGTAGCTGATGCCACAGACTTATTTCCAAGCACAGTCGGAGACATCCCTAGGGCGGGATCGTCTGGCCTGCGCCGCAATGCTGCCCGTCTTGTCCTCCACACCATGCCCACGGTTAGTTCGCGTTTAGCAATTGGACGACCAGCGAGCGGTTCGACCCATTTCTCTGGCGTCCCAAGGTTTGTCAACTCTTTCATCACCGATGGACTTGAATGTCGCTCGACCCAGCTTGGCCGTCAGATCACCAGTTGATACGCGATCTCCAAACCCGCGAAACAAGCCCTCCGCCCTCGCCTTTCTGCGTTGTCACGCAAGCCAGTGCACGGGGATGCCGATGAGTGCTTGGCTATGAGATCGCGCCGTGTTCAAGACAGAGCTTCGAGTAGGGCGACATGACGTTCACGACGCGATCCACGGACGCGGACTGCCAGAGTTGGAGTTGCAAGGAAATAGCGCAGACTCGATCCGCGGCCCTCGCCGAAGCCGTACCAGGGAACAGTTTCGAGCCCAAATTGCGGGCCAGCGCTCCGCGCCCCTGGCGTGCTTCTCAGTTCAAAGGATCGGGTTCGCCAGGCCTGGGCGGCCGCGACAGCTCTCGGAGCCTCCTACTGATCCTTTTCATGTCCTCATTCATTGAGTCCCGCGGCACCTGCGACGACGGCGAAGGCAGGCCTGTCGGCGGTCCGAAGCGGGGTCGTGGATCCCGATTCACGGTGGACTTCGTCCGCCCGTACTTGCGTGCCCTATAGACCGCCTGCTCTACGGTGTGCACCGAAGTCCCAGTAAAGCCGGCCGCGCGCACCGCGTCGGCGATGACTGTGTAAGGCAGGCCAGCGAAGAGCGCCTGCTCGAACTTCGAGAGGTGCTCCCGAACGTATCCGTGCAGCTTTTGACCGAGCACTTTCGTTGGCAGAGCGAAAACAATCGACTCGCACGCTGAATCCATAGAGGACCTCACAATCTGTCGTAGGACCGTAGAAGATCAGATGGGGGGCGACGGATTGGTGGTTGGACTGTCGTCGAATTCAACAGTTTCTCAGCGTGCAGAATATTTCTCATGAGCTATTGCACTCGAGAGCAAACAAAACAATCGAGCGCAGGATAGGTAGTCGCGCCGAAAATATAAGAGACCCGCGCGATGGCGGTGGCCTTTCATAGTTCCCTTGAGCGATTCGCAAGAGTTTAATCGCCCTCGTGCTCACCGCCTAGATTCGCGAGTTCGCCCAGCATGCGACCACGCTGCGCGGCGCCGGAATCCGCGGACCGGTGTAGACACAATCGTCGATTCTGGCGCGGCGACGCGGATAGCCCGGGCTGACTCAGCCGCCCCTAGATGTCCGTTTTCTGGCGGATGGTGGGTCTGTCGGTATTTCGGCGTTGTCGATAGTTCCACGATCTTGGTGATGGTCAAGCATTTCGAGCGGCCGATAGACCAACTGATTGAGCAAAGGCGCCAAATCCTGGTCTGTAGCACCTAAGGCCTTTGCATTGCTGATGACCCCTGCTATCGCTTGATTCGCAAGTATTACGTTTTCAATATTCAATCGACGCTCTTCTGCGCCTTCCCGGTACTCGCGATCTTTGCGGCGCTCATGGCGGTCATTTAAATACTGTCGGATGACTTCGAGTGGATTGAGCTTACCGAGGAAATCCCAGAATCCCGGGGACTGAAGGGCAACGCCGGAGAGGACAAGCTGTTCGGACTTTGGTACGAGAGCGGTAATCTCGGCGTCTGAGATTCGCACCGATCCTCCGAAAGACGCCCATGCGAAATCGGGCGGAAACGGATAGCGTCTCCAGGCACGGTTAATCCTCTCGATATTCTCCTCAAAGACAAGAATCGTGTTGTACGCGGTCCGAAAGTCGTTTAGGTATTCGATGACGTGATCGACCTCGACATCGCCACACCCGTAGATGCGTAAACGACCCAATTCCGAAGGCATAGTCTCTCCCGCCGGTTAATCCCAATCACTTAATGTGTCGCTTACGTCTAGGCCGCACTGCGCGAAATCGACCGACGCGTCGAATTGCTGCTACCGCCCGCAGCGCCGGGGGTGCATTGAACCGGCCCATGCGCACGGCTCCGGTTAGGCGCCGAAAATACAGATCGGTTGCGTCTCATCATCGACGATCGACCACATGCTGCAGGTCTGAACCCTTGGGTCGAGATCAGCGTTCAGTTCGTTCCACCTGTTGAACTCGACTAGAGCGAGGTCGGATGTCTGATTGCCCAGAACCAAGTCGAACATGTCGCCGATTGCGTCAGCGACCGATCCCGAGTCCTCGAGGGCAGAGAACGAAATCTTGAGCGACCGAGAGTCGGTAGCGCATACCAGAAGGACCGCCTCACGCCAGGGGTCTATGGCATTGCTTTCCCAGAAGCGACGCAGGTTCAGTCCGCGGTCGAGCATGTACCAATTGGCATGCCACAGATACCCGCGTGTTCCGCTTATAGGCGGAGTCGCGGGTGCTCGCGCGACCCACGGCCGCCTGGAACAGCGCAGGGAAAAGCTCGTCTTGTGCTGCCGTTCCGCATGCTCGATCAGCCGCTGAGCCGTCGGGTGCTGGCCTCCAACCCACGCTTCTATTAGTGGGTCCTTCCATTCCTTCGGCACTTGTGATTGTCGGTTAAAGGCAGCGGCCGCGCGGATGGTCCCGCCCTCTAGATCACGCAGGGTCTGTTCTAGACGAGAGAGGTCATCTACGTGCGGGCGCCGGCAATGGCCGATGCGGTTGCGGATGTTGCCAAGCTCGACCGTACGGCCCACCCACACCTCATTCTTGAGAAGGGTGTCCTCAAAGAAGGTCCAGTCGGCTTCGATGATCTTGAAAAGGTCCGTCACATCGGTGTAGGCGAGGCGTGCCTGGTTGTCCGAGGTCGCCATATAGCGGAACTGCTCGTCTCCCAGCCGGCGCTTTTCAGAGAGTTGGGGTAGCCGATTCGCCCACTGGGGACCATAGGCGGCACGCAGTTCCACGTAGACGAGTGAGCGCAGCCACGTCTCAAGCTGCCACCAGCGCGCGTACAGTGCAGCGGCGGATGGGGGCATACGATCCCGACAAGCGGCCACCAGAGCTTTGCGAACATCTTCCGGCAACCCGGCCCTGTCCGCGTCCGTTTCTTGAGCCATGTCCCTGTCAAGCAGCTTGCTACTGGCTGCTCCTATGTCATCGACGGCGCTCCCGGCCTTCATGTGCTCCGTTCCTGCCTCACGTTGCGGTGCGAACAACCGTTCGAGGCTACGCTTATTGCGAGCCTCGTACTCGTACGGTTCACGCGGGTCGTAGCCTGCTGACAGGCGCTCGTTCAGATAGCCGAGAAGATCATCGAACTGATACAAGTCCACGATCTCCCTTGTGACGGAGATCTCCCAGGTAGCGCTGCCCCCGTGACGCCCCAACCAAAACGGCATGGCCGGCAGTGGCTGCCCCGGTGGCAATCCGAGCTTCAGGAGGCTCAGGAGCAGGGTGGAATCTTGTTCGGACCGGCCGGCGCAAATTAGAGTGGAGTCGAGGCCCTCTATGAGCTTGTTTGCTTCGTAGGCGCGCTTCAGTGCTCCGAGCAGCCCGAGCAGGAGCGAGGCCAACACGTTGCCGTGTTCGCTCAGGAGCGCCCCATGCATCGTCACTCTGATGCGGAGATCGTTTCCTTCTTGGCTCTCGAAGAGGAGGCTCCCGTTCAGGCCTTCGAAGGCATCGACCCTCCGCTGCTTCTCGATGATCATCGGCAGGCTTCGTACGGGGAACGCCTCCCCGGTCCTGGCGAAGTGGTTCCAGAGCTGATCAAACAGAGCTTTCTGCGTAGTGGAGAGGCGATTCCTCATCTCCGGTATGGCGGCGACGGAAAAACGGTGTGCGCCGGCTTCGTCATTCATCTTTTGCTCCCGGCTCGCGCATCCAGAACGCACACCCCATAGCCGACACGCCCGCGCTCGCAGAGGACGTGCGAGCAATAGAACTGACCGTGAAAGGGGCTTGCACGTCAGGCAGCCGCGATATCGTGCCGGGCTCTCGACTCGGAAGGAGGAGAAGTAGGTGAACGGAGTCACCATGGGAGCATAATTCTAGGGGCATCCAGCGTAGCCGCCTGACGTACTTCAACCTGCATCCGATAGCACGGAATACCGCCGCATTGTGATGCCGCTGATAGCTTGACCCTCGACCATTCATACCCACCTCCATGCGGCTCGACGATCCAGCTATTCCCAATCGAATAATGCCGGCGCTGAATCGCATTGACACGGCGCTGCTCCGGCTTGTGGTTCCGATCTTTCGAGAGATAGGCGGTGTTCCTGACCAGCGTGGATGTGGTCTGCTCGTTTTCGATGGAATCCATCACTACATCGCCTCTGCGGCACATGTCCTCCGGGAACAACCGGAGGGGCGATTGTTCCTTTCGTTGGGTGGCCGCCGAATTAGATACCTGACCGGCGATTGCCTCCTTAGCCCGCCACCTGGTATCGCCGTATCGGATGACAGCCTGGACATCGGTGTCATAAGGCTTTCCGGCGCAGATCTACCGCCGTATCCAGATATCGACAAAAAGGCGCTCCCGATTTCAGCAATCGGAGGCGACCTACAGAATTCCGACGAAGCGCTCTTTCAAATCGTCGGATTTCCGGGTTCGAGGAGCAGGCGATCTGGTTCGAACCAAATCACACTTCAACCATACAGTTACACGAACATCGCGGCACCTCTATCGACTTATCCAAAAGTGAACGCGGATCCCGCGCTCCATTTGGCTCTGACGTTCAATCAGAAAAAGGCAATCGGCAAGGATGGGGGGGTGCGGGCGTTTCCATTCCCCTATGGGATGAGTGGATCGCCGGTGTGGCTGCTAGCCGATCATTTACCGCAAGTCCCGGCAGTCGGTATTGCTACCCGATGGAATAAGAATCATCGGTGCATCGTTGCAACGAACTGCCGGGAACTCCGCAAGATGATCCTGGCGTTTGGAAACCGTGTGCCTGGGAATTAGGTCATGATGTCACTTCGGCTGCTCCTGCGGCTTCCTGGGAATACCTATCGCAGAGGGCAACGACCACTCGTTCCGAGCGCCATGCACAACGCGGTAGAAGGCGACGTTTCGCAAGCAGTGCAAACAGAGAATGCCAGTCCGACGCAGGCGCGTTCTGCGGGTCATGTTAGTGCTCGCGGTAGCGTCGAAAAAGCCCGACTACAACTCCAAAAATCTCGAGTTCCGCTCTTGGCCGAATGACCGGATATGCCTTGTTCTCGGGCCGTAGGATAGGTCGTCCGCGTTCATTCGCAAGCCGTTTAAGTGTGAATTCGTTGTCGACTATTGCGATCACGAGGTCGCCATCTCTCGCGGACGTGCGTTTCTCTACGACGACGACGTCACCGTGGAGGATCCCGGCGTCGATCATTGAATCACCCTTTACGCGGACAAGAACGGTGCGCGACGGAGAGCGAATGAGGTGCTCGTCGATCGACAGTGAGTCCAGGAGGACGTCTCCTGGAATCGTCGGGCTTCCAGCGCGAACGTGATCGGCGACAAGCCGTTCGAAGAAGCGCTTTCCGGGTTGCAGCCGGCGCTCCCGGGTGCTCTCGAGAAAGCGGTGTGCTTTGAGGCGTTCGACCATCTCGGCCACGGACCCCTTCGAACTCAGGCCAACCAAGCGACCAATGACCGCGTACGACGGGAGCACGCGATGCTTGGCGTAATAGTCCTGCAGCGCAGCTAGGTATTGACTGTCGGTGAGCACGGCATTACGCTACCGAACGAACGTTCGGCAGTCAACGGAACGCGTATGTCACGACGGAGCGTCGAAGGGAGGATCCCGGCCGCGTACATCGGAAAGGAGCCCGGCTACATCAAGCATGAGCTGCTGAAAACCTACCTTGAGCAGCTTGTCCTGATCATCGGCATGGCGGCAGACAGGCTCGGCGTCGGTGAGCTCTGCTACGTGGACTGCTTCGCAGGTCCATGGAAGGACGAAAGCAGCGACCTTAGCAGCACTTCTATCGCGACGTCGCTTCAGATCCTGGACAAATGCCGGCGAGAGTTGGATCGCCAGAGGCATCCGATGGCAATTCGCGCCCTTTATGTGGAAAGGAATCCAGCATCGTTCGCACGATTGGATCGTTACCTGGCCACGAAGTGCCCCGCCGGGATTTCGGCCGAAGCAAAGGAGGGAGATTTCGTAGAGTTGCGGAAGGAAATCCTGAAATGGTGCGGTGACGGAGCCTTTTGCTTCTTCTTCGTCGATCCGACGCAGTGGACGCCAGCGAGCGTCAAGGTTCTTGCCCCGCTCTTGAAGCGCGAGAGATCGGAGTTCCTGATCAATTTCATGTACGACTTCCTGAATCGAGCCATGTCTATGGCCGACTTCCGACTGCAAATGCGCGATCTGCTAGGGGAGGTTCCGAGCGTCGAAGATCTCCACGGCTGGGTGCGCGAGCAGAAGATCCTGAGCACTTATCGGCGCAACCTAAAGCAACAGATGCCAGCCTCTCGAAGGTATCCGCCGCGCTCCGCGTACATTCGGGTGCTCGATGCAACGAAGGAACGCACCAAGTATCACCTTGTCTATCTCACGACACACCCGCACGGAATCATCGTGTTCATGCAGGCCTCGGAGAAGCTGGAGCCGCTGCAGAAGCTCGTGCGGGCCGAAACCAAACAGCGCGCTCGTGTCGAGAGGACTGGTCAGAGCGAGCTGTTTTCCGCCAGCGAGGTGGTGGATTCGGATGCCGACATCGTCGACATCAAGAGCGTCGAGAACGATTGGTTGGTTCGTCTATCGAAGGAACCACGGAAATTCGACGAAGCTGCATTCGCGACACTGATGGAGGAGACGGATTGGTTGCCGGGAGATCTTCAGCGAGCTCTCGGAAACCTCATTAAAGCTGGCAGGGTGCGCAATCTAGACAGTGACGGCAAGCGTCGATTGAACTTTCTGCATTTCAAAGGCGAGGGCGAACACCTGCAACTCGTGGTGGAGGCAACATGACGACCTACAGCCGCATCGAGTGGACCGAGCAGACCTGGAACCCGACCATCGGGTGCACAAAGATTTCTCCTGGTTGCAAGCACTGCTACGCCGAAGTTATGGCAAAGCGGCTGAAGGCGATGGGGATGTCCGGTTACGAGAACGGCTTCCAATTGCGATTGATGCCGGAGCGTCTGTCGGAGCCGCTCGAGCGACGGAAGCCCACTGTCTACTTCGTGAATTCGATGTCGGATCTGTTTCATGAGAAGGTGCCGTTCGACTACCTCGACCGCGTGTTCCGTGTCATCAGGCAAGCGCACCATCACACGTTCCAGGTGCTCACGAAGCGGGCGAGACGTATGGCGACGTACTTCCGGAACCGGGTGGTGCCGCCGAACGCTTGGCTTGGCGTTTCAGTCGAGGACAGAAAGTACGGCATTCCTCGAATCGAAATTCTCCGAGGGATCGACGCCACCATACGGTTCCTGTCGATTGAACCACTGCTTGAGGACGTTGGCAGCCTAGACCTGTCGGGAATCCATTGGGTTATCGTCGGTGGCGAGTCGGGACTGAAAGCCCGGCCCATGTCTCCAGAGTGGGTAGGCAATCTGAAGCGTCAGTGCGAAGCTGCGGAGGTCCCATTTTTCTTCAAGCAGTGGGGCGCTTGGGGGCCTGACGGACAAAGGAGATCGAAGAAGGCGAACGGTCGATTCTTCGCCGGGCGGGTATGGGACGAATTGCCCATATAGCAATTTCCTCACCGGTTTTTATCGCCGACGAGGTCGACAAGCGGCCGTCGTCTCGTCACGAGCGTGCACAAGGGACCAACGACCGAATTGTTTGAATTCCGAACTACGCCGCCGGGCGTGTGAAGTCTTTGCGGAACGCTACGCGAGCCGGATTCAGCGTCATCAATGGGTTTGTCCTGGCGCTTGCCACATCATGCGCCAGCGTCGAGGAATGCCTCATACAGGTACTCGACGCAGCTAAGACACAATCGCGCGTGGTCGCAGGACTTCCGGCGTGGTCGTCCGATGGAAGAGATGATGGCGGCCGACAGCTTGTCCCAGTATCCGGGGAAAGCGGCGACGCCACCCCATGAGGCGTCGTCTTGAATACGGAAGGCAAGATCGGTTGGGTCGGGCGATAGGACGACGGTCTCCAATTTGCGCAAGCGAATGGCACGGGTGATGAGCGCGTAGGCCTCCCGGTCGTCCATCCCACCAAACGAGTAGCCAACGAGTACGAGGCGGGCAGCGCTGTTCAGCGATGCCCACGCGATCCCGAACTCGGTCGACAGCGAGATGCTGGCGGGCTCCGGCTGGGGAAGCAGGAGGCCTCCGATTCGGAGTGGTGGAATCTCGTGGAATTCCTGTAAGCCGTCGATTAATGCGTCCCAATTCTGATTCTTGCGGTGCTCGGCGCTCGGACTCGTTCCATGCATATTGATGACGAGGTGGTTGGAGCAGTACTCGTCAGCCAATCCGTCAACGTTGAAATTGATCAAGGAGAGCTCGAATTTCGAGAGACCAAAAACCGAATATTGCGGAAGCAGCACGAGCGAAGACTGCGGGCGCACTTCGGCCATGAAGGCCGCATGCACGGCCGCGGGTGACACGTGCCGGGCGACGAGTTCCTCCTCGATTGCCTGATCGTGGGAGCGCAGATCGAATACCGACCGAGGTGGACCCAAGATTCGCTCGGTCACACTGTCGCGCGCAACAGGCGTCGTGGGAAAGATCCCGATCGAGAGGAGACGCCTCCTGACGCGCTCGCTCAGCTGCGTGGCGATGGGAACGATAGGCACTGATGTTCCGGCGCCAAGCACGAAGCAAGCGTTGGGCTGCTCGAGCGTATCGAGTATCGTCCGAAGGGCACAGCGCCGCGTTGTCATTGGGTTGTCCGCATCGACGTTCGCGTTCGATGGGAGCGAGTTCCGATGCGCCCGAGCAGTCCGGTCCTCACCGACCTTGCCGAACGCGATGCCTTCGAGACGCTTTTTTCCTGCGGAGCCGACACGAGCATCATGATCTCCGATTTCACCGAGTTCTGGGTAACGCGCTTCGAGGACGTTGTTCCCGAGGCCAAGGCGATGCGGGCTTTCCTTGAACGCCATTCAGGGAGCATCCAAACTCTCGAGACATCCGCTTGCTCTAACTATTCGGCAGCCGACGCTGCTCCTGGAGCGCGCACTTCAAAATGGGGTCGAGGAGGTAATTCGGTTGCTCGTGCACTATCACGCCGGTAAGCCGGCGACGATTCTTGTCTCCGAAGAATACTTTCAGGCTCCCCTCGAACCGCTGCTCTCGGGGCTGCAGCTTGAACATGTCGATCCGTTTCTCCGATGGAGCCACTTTCGTCGGTGAATAGCGCGGGAAATGATAGTGACACCAGAACGCGAGGCAACGGCCCGGAGTCAGCAGGCGAAGGGGCCATACCGCGATATCCCATCAAGGGTCCGAAGCCCTTTCGGAAGGGGTCCGATATGCTGCCTCCTTGCATGGTTGCGGGGCTTGCACAATATTGGCATTCCGCGCCTGTCGTAGACCTGCTGCACGGGAGCTCTATGCCCGCGGTCGTAACGGCTTCGATGCTCTATAACTTCGTGACCTGTCCGCACCGGGTCACGATGGATCTCTATGCTGACCCGGCGCTGCGCGGTGAGCCGAACGCGTTTGTCGCGATGCTCTGGCAGCGCGGCTCGATGTATGAACGCGAGGTCGTCTCCGGGGTCAGCATCCCCTTCCTTGATCTGTCTCCCTACGGCGGCGAGGAAAAGGAATGCCGCACGTTGGAGGCGATGCGGCGCGGCGCGCCTCTCATCTACGGCGGACGCATCCAGGAAGGAGACCTTCTCGGGGACCCAGATCTGCTGCGCCGTGAGGGCGAGGGTTACATCGCCGGCGACATCAAGTCCGGGGCGGGCGAGGAAGGTCCGGAGGACAACGCTTTGCCCAAATCTGAATACGCTGTGCAGCTCGCGCTCTATACCGACATTCTCGAACGCAAGGGTCTTTCGGCGGGCCGGCGAGCCTTTGTGTGGGACGTCCACGGCGACGAAGTGCCGTACGACTTCACGGCGAGGCGAAGCGTGCGCAATCCGCGCACGCTGTGGGACGACTATGAAGCCTGCGTTGCCGAAGCGCGCACAATACTTGCGGACCCGGGCCGGACGCGCGCCGCCTACAGCAGCGCCTGCAAGCTCTGTCCTTGGTATTCGGCCTGCATTGACGATCTCGTCAAACGTGACGACCTGACACTGATCCCCGAACTCGGCCGCCCCCGCCGCGACCTGCTGTTCGGCACCGTGCAGACGGTGCACGATCTCGCGGCTTACGACCTTGGACCCTTCATCTCAGGGGGAAAGACGGTATTTCAGGGCCTGGGCCCCGACGCGCTCATCAAGTTTCAGATGCGCGCGCAGCTGCTCAGCACCCCCGGCGCGCAGCCCTATTTGCGGGCGTCGGTCCGGCTTCCAAACGACGCTCGGGAATTGTTCTTCGACATCGAGGTCGATCCCATGCGGGACGTGTGCTACCTGCACGGGTTTGTCGAGCGGCTGGACCGTGACAATGGGACCGAACGGTTCGTAGCCTTCTTTGCCGATTCCTGCACGCCGGCGGGGGAGCATGGGGCATTTTCCGCGGCGGTTGGTTATATCCGCGCGAGCCGGCCATGCGCGATCTACTACTATTCAAAGTACGAACGCACCATCTATCGGAAACTCCAGGAGAAATATCCCGACGTTGCCAGCGCTGACGAGATCGAAGAGCTGTTCGATCCGGCGCACGCCGTTGATCTCTACACGGATATCGTCCGAAAGGCCACGGAGTGGCCAACCTGGGATTTCTCGATAAAGACGCTCGCCAAGTATCTGGGCTTCCACTGGCGCGACGCGAATCCCTCGGGTGCCGCCTCGATCGAATGGTTCGACCGCTGGGTGAAAACCGGCAATCCCGCCATTCGTCAGCGCATCCTAGACTACAACGAGGATGACTGCCGGGCGACCCGCGTGCTGCTGGATGCCATCCGGACGATGGACTACTAGGCGAGCACGAAGCGCGAGGTCAGGCCCTCCAGCGTGGCATTTCCGGCGACCTGGTCATCAGGGATGAGCAGATATGTCCACGGCTTGCCGGGGTTGCCCGGCGCGTGCGCCGTGGCGGTCCGACACCACTTGGTGGCGGCGGTGGCCTTGGCGCGGACATCAACATCGTCAAGCTCCCCGCGCGCCTTCACTTCCGCGACAAGCATCCGGTCAGCCGTCTCGACCACGAAGTCCGGCTCGTAGGCCTCCCCGGAGCGATATTCGATCTGGAACTGGTTGCGTCCCGGCTTGATCCATTTCTCGACGCTTGCATCCGCGTCGATCAGGGCCGCAAGCCGGCGTTCGGGATCGGAGTCGAACTTCTGGAGTGGGTAGCAGCACTTCCGGAAGCCGCCGAATACATGCCGGCGCGTCTCGGAGGCGGGCGTCACGGCCTGCCTGACATCGCGAACGCGCTGGCCGGGCACCACGTTCATTGACTGGGCCCGGAGAAGCGTGAAACCGCGCGTCACACGTACCTCGTAGTCCTCGTCGCTCAACGCGGTCTCGCGGTAGTGCTGCATCATCTGGCCGAAGATAAAATCCGCAAGTTGGCGGCCGTGACGCAAGAGGACGTTCTCGACGTTAGCGTCACCTTCCAAATAAGATCGAACACGGTCCACGACCTGACCGGCTAGCTTGTAAAGCAGGTCCGCGTGAGCGTCGTAGTCAATCTCGTTGCGCTCGATGAGATACCGGACGAGATAGTCCTCGGGGTGACCCTCGCGCGGATCGTCGATGGAGCGGGCAAGGTAAAGCCGCGCCTCGGTGCGCAGGTTCTGAATGACAAGACCATCCTCAATGGGTGTGACGTTGACGCTCTCCAGGTTTACGAGGTCGAAATCATCAAAATCGAAGATCACGTGCCGCTTTGGCAGGACGACGATTTGGGGGATTGAAATGGTCCGGTCCGCGACAGTTACGGTGACCGTCTGCACGATCTCGCCGATGCGCGCCTCCGCCACCATTCCTTCCAGGCTGCCCTGAGCGGGCCTGAGCAGCTCGCGCACTTCATAGGCGATCTGCGTCTGGACGTCCTGAGCGCGGAGCGCCTCGGCACTTGGCAGCTTGCGCTCGTATTTGCGGATAACGGCGAGCGTCACTTCGGCAGCTTTGCATTCCTCCGTAGTCTGAAAGACAAACGGTTCCGCCGTCAAACCCGGAATGTCCGGCTGAACACCCGTCACGATCATCTCGGCTACGGACGGCGTTTCGATGAGCTTTGCCCCGACCAGCGAGACATCACCTCCCTCGCCGATCTGCACGGTCTTCATGACGATCGAGCCGGGTTCGCGGGCCTTCTGGATGATTTCGTCGAAACGGTCATGGGCGATGACGGTCAGTCGGTCGACGGCCGCAAATTCATCATCGTCAGTCCGCGAAATGCGCCGGCCAAAAGGAAGTCGCAGACCCCGGCCGAGAGTCTGCTCGGTGAGAATCTCAGAAGCCGACGCCCGCAGCGGGACGATTGTGTAGAGATTGGTGACATCCCAACCTTCCTTGAGCTTGTTGACGTGAATGACGATCTCCGTGCGCCCGTCCTTTTCGAGGGCGACAAGGCGCTGCATCGCCTCCTCGCTCTCCTCGCCGCGCTGGGCAGAGTGGACCTCGGCAACCCTGTCCTTAAAGCGCCCTTTGAAGAAATTCTCCGACTCCATGAAAGCACGAAGCTGGCGTGCATGATCGGTGTCCTGCGCAACCACAAGAATGAAGGGGCGCACCAGCGGCGCGCCTGTGGCGCGATGGTAGCGATCGAGTTCGACCGCGACATAATCATGGTAGTGGACGGCGTCTTCGAGCTTGATCTCCTCCAGCTTTTCCGACGGAACCGAACGTGGATCGAAGTCCTTGCGCGTCGCGACCGCCGGTTCCTTGACGAAGCCGTCCGCCATTGCCTGGCCCAGCCGATAGTTGTAGATGACATTGCGGAACGGCATGGAGTGCGCACCCACCGACTTGGGGGTAGCCGTCAGCTCCAGGCCGAGAATGGGCTTGAGACCATCAATCGCATGTGCACCCGCGCTAGCACGGTAGCGGTGGGCCTCGTCCATAAGCAGCACGAGGTCGTCGAGCTTGGAGAGATACTCGTAGTAGCTTTCGCCGATCGTCTCCTGCAAGCGCTTCATCTTCGGCTTGCCGCGTGGGCTTTCTTCCTTGTTGATTTTATCGACGTTGAAGATGTTGACGTGAACGTCCGATCCAAACAAGTCAGCCGAATGCCCGCTCTCCAATCGGACGCCGATGCCGCTTTCATAGTTCTCGCCGGTGATGATGAGCGGCGGATGCGCTGCGAACTCAGCGACGCCCTTGAAGACGTATTTCGGGCTTTCGGGCGAGAAATCCGAAATCAGCTTGTCGTAAATCGTCTTGTTCGGTGCCAGCACAAAGAAGTGCCGGCTCTTCCCCGTTAGGTAGAGATAGGAGATGAAAGCGCCCATAAGCCTGGTTTTCCCCACACCAGTGGCAAGCGCAAAGCAGAGCGACGGGAAGTCCCGCTCGAAATCTTCGACCTGGGGATAGGTCTCCCGGATCACCGCAAGAGCGGCCGCAGCCTCGGCATTCTTGGACAACTGGATGCGTGGCACGACATCGGCGAGAATTTCAAGCGAGTTCGCTTGCGGCGGGCGAAGGGAAAGTCTCTGGGCGACCATGAGCGCGGTACGGTCGGTCATTTGCCGGCCCCCCGCGCGAAGAGATCATCCTGCGCAAGGGCGCGGACCTTTGCCCGTTTTGGCTTTCCGTTCGACGCGGGAGGCTCTGCGGACGCCTCTTGAGCCATTGGCAGGTGTCTAATCGACAGGCTGTAATCGTCTCGCCCCCATTCACACCGCTGGAGAACAGCCTTCGGAATTTTCTCAACCGTCAGATTTGGAAAAGCATCGAGATTGGCGCGGAACGCTTTGCAGCAAATAAGCAGACTGCGCTCATCGCCAACCTCCTCGGATATCGCACGCAACTGGACGTGTGTCAGGCTCTGGGTCGTAACGTAAATAAAGTCTCCTTCGGAAGACTGACCGTGCATCCAGTAATGCAAGTCGCTCGGCTGATAGACAAATCCTTGCAGCTTGCAGACGGCCTCGGCCACCATTACTGGGTTGTATTCTCGGCTGATGACCCAATTTCCCCAGTGATCCTTCTCAAGGAGCGAAGGCGCGAGCTTGTAGTACCGAAAACCTCCACCGCCTTTCCATTGAGCAGCCTCCGTGATGCCGCTTTTGTCTCGACCCTCTACAACACTCACCAGGCGTGGGATTATGTGCGTATCACAATGATCGCCGAGCTCGACCATGATCCATCGGCGCCCCATCTTGTGTGCCACCGCGCCGGTAGTCCCCGATCCTGCGAAGGAATCGAGAACCGTATCGCCAGCGCTTGTCGTCAGCTCCAGAACGCGTTTGATCAGGAACTCCGGCTTCTTCCCCTTCGGAAAGTCCACGCCACCCTCATTATGGAGATTGTTCGAAAGGATATCGTCCCAGAGAGTGGTAAGAGGCTCACCTGCGACATATTGACCATCAATAAGCTTCAGTTTGTCCGCATAGAACAGAATACGCTCGCCCTCTTTGAAATACATGTCGGAGTGGTCTTCTCGCTCGAGTCTAAGAATCGCGCCCGTCTTCTTTGATTTGTCGATCATTTCCCGCGCTACCTCGCTCACGGCGTCATAGTCCGGTCGTGCGGTACGGACGACGCTGCGTGCATTCTTCAAAACGAAGTCGTCCAGCGCTTCGGGTTGCTCCTTAAAGAGCTGGCGGGCTTCCTTTTCCGTTAGCCCATGCGTCGATGCATATGCCTTGGTGAGAGTGACGATCTGCCAGCGTTTGTAGTCGTCGTCGACGTTAACAATGAACTGACCGTAGCGCGTATCTCGTTCACGACCCGTGTAGACACGATTGGGCCTCCAGCTTGCCTTGTCTTTTGCATACATGAGTACGTAATTCGTGGTGTTAACGCATCCTGGATTAATTGACTTATGGCCGGTCGCAGAAGCTTGTTTGAACGTGACAACATAGAGTCGGTTGGTGCGCCCAAAAATTGAGTCCAGCAAAACGATCAAATATCCGAGTTCATTGTCGTCTATGTGCGCGAACAGGGTCCCATCGGGTGTTAGTAGCCGATGGAGAATTTCCAGCCTGTCTCGCATGAGAGACAGCCAGAGCGAATGTTCGACGCCGTCATCGTAATGTTCCATCGCTTGCTTGGTATTGAAGGGTGGATCAATGTAGATGCACCTGATCTTCCCGATGAATTCCTGCTCAAGCGCGCGCAACGCTAAAAGGTTGTCGCCTGAGATAAGCCGGTTATCAAAAATGTCTTGCTTGGAGAATCGGTGCGTCGCGTGGTGGGAGCGGGCTGCGTCTTCGATGAGAATACGAGGCTCCGGGCGCGGTCGCTCGTCCTTGCCTATCCACGTTAGCTCCAAACGCTGTTTGCGGCCGTTCATGATGCCGGTCTCTTCTCCGTTCGTTGTTGCTGATAATCATGATGCCGGAAGCCCGTCCGCGGCGTGAGACCTCCGATATGAAAGGTTATTTCGATTTTGCGCAACACGTAGCCGGTGATCACCTCGCGGAATTCTTTTGGCGTTGCGTTGCTGAGGAGTTCCCTCCTCATGCGACTTCCCAGCGAATCGTGAAAAGCGGCGTCAGGGCCGGTTCGATCTTGAGGCTTTCCTGAATCTTGTCGAGCATGGCTTCGACGTCAGCGCGGATCACCGCACGGCGGTCGAAAAACTCGGCTTTCATCTTGTCGCGCTTGCTTTCCATTGCACTGATGCGGCGCTTCTCCGCCACCTTCTCGCTCATCGGCAAGGTGGAGCCGCGCAGATTTTTCTTGGCCTCCCTGATTTCGACTTCGAGAGCCTTCACTTCGGACTCGAAGGCGCGTTCAAGATCGTCACCGTAGGCGTCCAGCTTTTCGCTCTCGAGATCAAGCCACTCGGCATTTTGCTGCTCCGCTTCGCTTAGCAGTTCCTTGCGATGCGTGCCCTCCAGGGCCAGCAGGTCGGCCTCCGGAGGCGCTTCCGTGAGCGCCTCATTGATCGCGGGCACGCGCATCAGACGCTCGACGGTTTCAGGATGTATCGCAGTGCCGTCGTCGGCGCGTACGGAGATGACGAGATGTTCGCGTGTCACTGCGGGCGTCGTGATCTTGAGCTTGGATATTCGCATCCATCCTGCCTCGCCTCGCAGGTGCTCGACATCCGCCAGCCGGCCGCCTTTGTAGGCGTCCAGGTCGAAGCGCAAGAATCCCGGTGCATCGAAGTGGCGGGCTCTGGCCTTGGCGGTGACGACGGTTGCCAGCGTGCCCTCGAACAGACGGAAGAATTTCCATCCGCGCTCGTCGGCTAGAGGCCACTCGGTGGTGTAGGTCTCGCCCTTGTAGTCGAAGCGGCGTTCGTCGGCATCGTGGAAGCGTGCGTCGGACAACTCGGCGCGGGCGACAAGCATTAGTTGGCGCTCGAAATCGGACAGGCGCTGCCCGATTTCGACGTTGCGCGTTTTTAGCCGGTCGATGACGCGCTCGTCCATCGTTTCGAGGAGGCGCTTGCGTGTGTCAAGGACCTGCTCGTTGATCTGCGCCTGCAGGTCATCCTGCAACTTATCGAAGCACTCGTCGATTTCGGCTTCGGTACGTGCCCGCTGTACGATTTCGAGAATGCGGCGCTCGATATCCACGCCGCGCTCGATCACGCCGAGGACTTCGTCACTCGCACCGAAAACACCCTTGAAGAGATTGAACTTCTCATCGAGGAGCTGGTGGACGCGGCGTTCGGCATGGTTCTTTAGATTCAGAAAGTTCACCACGGTGACATCAATCTTCTGCCCGTAGCGGTGACAACGGCCGATGCGCTGCTCCACGCGCTGCGGGTTCCACGGTAGATCGAAATTTATGACCAGTGAGCAAAACTGAAGATTGATGCCTTCTCCGCCGGATTCCGTGGCGATGAGGATGGTCTTACGTTCACGAAAAGCCTCGACGATGGCGGCTTTCATGTCCGCTGATTTGGAACCTGACACTGCGTCCGTGCCCTTGTGGCGTGCAAGCCAGTCCTGGTAGATCGCCTTGCTTTGCGCGTCGTTGTTCTGGCCGTTCAGCAGGGCGATGTCGTTCTCGTAGCCTCTCGCAGAAAGAAGGTCGGATAGGTACCGCTGCGTGCGGACGGACTCCGTGAAGATCACAGCCTTGCGCTGACCGCCCTTGGCGAAGATTTGGTCGAGGACTCCCGGGAGCGCATTGACGAGCGTAGTTCCCTTGGCGTTCTGCCCGATGCGAAGCGCCAGATTTCTGTAGCCTTCGAGCTCGGCGATCTCGGCTTCAAGTCGTTTCGGGTCGATCGGCGCTTGTGGCGCGTCGGCGCTTTCACCCTCGCTTTCAAGTTCCTCGGCCGTTTCCTCCACGGCATCGTAGTCCGTCATCGTTTCGGCGGACGGCTGCTGCATATGCTTGAGACGATCGATGATGCGAGATAGTGTCTCGGCGACGGCGAAGGTCGATGAGCCGAGGATCTTTCGCACGACGAGTGTGACGAGCTGATTGGGTTTGTCGCCGAAGGCGACCGTGTTCTTGCGCTGTAAGTACGCGGACACCGCCGTATAAAGGTGCATCTCATCCTGAGACGGCTCGAATTGGAGAGTCAGCGGACAACGCTCGGTATAGCGGATGAGGCCGGCTTGCTGGACCTGACGGCGCAAGGTGCGCTTGCAGATCGGCTCCAGCCGCTTACGCAGGAAGAGAACGCCGTTGCGGGCGTTAGGGCCCACGACGTATTGCGTGCGGAAGGAGTACTCGTCGCCGAAGTGCTTCTCATCGAGCATGGATACCAGGCCATACAGCTCCATCAGCGAGTTTTGAAGCGGCGTCGCTGTCAGCAGTATTTTGAAGAAGGGGCGGACCGCATCGCGCAGGCTTTTTGCTCGTACAGAACCGTCCTTCTTGTAAACATTGCGAAGCCGGTGCGCTTCATCGAAGACAACCAGGTCCCAGTTGCCGCGGGCGATGTCGCGCGCTTTCAGGGCCGCGAACTCGTATGACGTGATGACGATGCTGTCGTCCTGATCGAAGGGCCGGGCAACGCCCGCCTTTCGAGCCTCGTTATAGGTCTTGCTCTCGATGATCGTGGAGGGCAACGAGAATTTGTCGTAGAGCTCTTGGCTCCATTGCTTCCGCAACGACGCCGGAACGATGAGGAGAATGCGCCGGCGGCGCTCGGCCCAACGCTGCGCGATGACCAGGCTCGCTTCGATGGTCTTGCCAAGACCGACTTCGTCGGCAAGCAGAACGCCTTTCGTCAGCGGGGAAGCAAGGGCGAACAGGGCGGCGTCGACCTGATGCGGGTTCATGTCGACGCGCGCTGTGGATAGGGACTGCGCCAGCGCATCCTCGCCGGTGCCTTCGAGGGTCAGGCGATGGGCGAAGAACGTACCCTGGTGCGGCGAATAGCTGGCGGCGGCGTTAGAGCCGGACTGCTCCCCGTTAGCGGCGCGCACGGACGGCGAAGCTTGGTTAGCACCGGTCTCGTTTGCGGATTTCTTCTCGATCCATCTGGCGATCGTTCCGCGCTCGAAGCGCCATGACCCACCGACCTTAAATCCCGGAATCTTCGAGTCGGCGGCCAGCTTGTAGACCGTTTTCTCGTTGATCTTGAGCAGATCCGCGACCTCGCGGATCGTAAGGATTTGATCATTCATGAGTTCGTCAGTCTCCGGTTCAAACCCATTATAGAGAAAATTAGAGAAAATTAGAGAAAGGATTCTTTTGAACGGCAGAAAGGGGCGGGAAATTGCTGCATCGCGCCAAAACATAGTCGGTAGAGTGCGAGCGACTCGCCTGCGCGTCTCCGCCTGCCGAGTGAGCTCCCCCGGTCTAGAGAAAGCGGACACCGATCGACGGACCTCAAGTTCGGCACCCACACCAACAATGCGCGCTAGGAAACCGTGGCGTCCCACCCTTCTTTCCAGGATGAAGAAACGCGGCTGGATCCGAAGGCCACTCGGAAGCCGTTGCCGGTGCCATTTGATTCGGATGCGACGGCGATCGAGACTGTCTAATGCGCGACCAATATGCGAGCGATCTCAGCGACGCCGTGAAATTCGGATTCCTGCGAGCGCTCGCAGGACGCGATAGACGGCTTGGAATTGCCTGGTATTACGCGCCTGGGCACGACGGGCGAGCCGATGGAAGACACATCGCCTGGACCTTAACCGCATCCCGAGGGTTTCGGCGGAACTGAACATGACGGTAGGCCGTCAATGATCTGCCACTTGTGGGTAACGACTTTCGGTTTGTTATTAGCGATGTCCAGTGAAGTCCGTAGGGCTAGTGGGATATTCGCCGGGCCGAAGTCCCAGCTGGACGTCGAACACGCGTGAGCCACTAATGAGAGTTAAGCACTGCAAATACCGGCGCACAACTCTAAATAGGTTTGATCTGCTTGGATTTAAGGAAACCGGTCTATCGAAAGCGTTTGCGTATCTGCTTGCCGTCGACCCGGTGGTGTTTTATCGATTTGTCCAAGATCTCGGCATCTCGACAAAGAATACTGAGTCAAATTTCCGAGAAATCGCGATTGACATTGAAGAGCACCGCGAAGAGGGGCGCACCGACATTGAAATCCGTCACAAAGGGAAATTTCACGTTATTGTGGAATGCAAGGTCGCAAAAAATCGCATTAGAAAGCAGCGGGATCAATACAAGTCGTGTTTCAACGAAGAGCCACAGAAAGTACTTTGCTTTATCACGAAGGAACGAGATTGCAACCGCGAACTATCAGCAGGAATCGACATCCGATACAGGGGGTGGCTCGATATCATCGCGTTGGTCGACCAGAAGGATATTGATCGTAGCCCAATAGTTAGGGAGTTTATCGAGTACGCAACGAAGAGGTTCAAAATGCGAGATCAAAAGGAGGTTCTCGTCCAGGACCTTTCGGATTCGACCGAAATTAGGCGCTATGAAGAGAATCTCATATACCGACGCGATGTTACGTTCGGCACTCCGCTCTATTTTGCACCGTACTTCACAAGGGCTTCGGGGCAAGGTGAGGGTATCAGATACCTTTCCAAGATTCTTGCAGTGTTGACTATAAGCGCCAAGGATATCGGGAGTTTTGAAGACGAGCTTCGGGGCTATGCCGACAATGACATGGATCTTGTTGAGAAATGGCTAAGTGGCGTCCAAATGGATAATTCTGAGGAATCACGGACGTATTACTTCTTGGCAGCTCCGGTTGCGTTGAATAGAGCGCTGATGAAGGACGGCGGCATAGCGAAAGGACGAGGTAAGAATTGGATAGCAGCCAAAATTCCGAAGAACCGGTGCGTGACCTTTAGCGAGTTCACGAAGAGGCTAGTATCCACTTCGGCCTAAGAATTTGGTCGAGCATAGCGTTTGAAGTTGGGTCAAAGTCGCGAGGCACGGGTTTACAACGCAATGCGCGGGTCAGTCGACCACGCTGCCGGCGCTGGCTACCAGACCCGCCAGCGATGCTTACCGACTACGTGTTGCTGCCAGCTACGGGTCGAGGCTGTGTGGAAACGGCCAGCCGGCAACTCGGGTGAGCGACGATTGCTCCACCCTGATCGCATTGGCCGACATTTGCCCGCCGCGCTCCGGCTTACCCCGGTTTTCCGTCCAATTGCTACTCAGACCCCGTTCTCGAACCCCTGGCGCCTGGGGAAAGTTCGACGGTAGCGTTACCCCGACGCGGGTAGCAACTTTTCAAGTGGATTTCACGACCCTCCACCGCCTACGCCACGATCGCTAATCACCCTTCATTTTTTGCCAGTGGTGATAACTGCAGAGCCCGCCAAGGTTCTGCTCGGCAAGGCCAAGCTCGTTGCCACAAACCGCGCATCTCATTTCCTTCGGCACGGCACCGCAAACAATGCATTGATTCTCTTCGACCAAGAACGTCTCTCTGCCGCACTCGAAGCATTCGGCAACCGGCGCATCTCCCCCATCAGTAGCGGCGATGTACATATCGCTGGCATATGCCCGCTCCGTCGCCTCTTCGGCCATCTCTTCAAATGTAGAGGTTTCCCCGCACGCGGCACACTGGAATTCGATAGACAGGAGATCGTCTTCGAGACATTTTGGCTTTAGCAGTCCTGAGCCGCAATGTTCGCACTCAAGGCTTTCGGAGATTCGTTCAACCGCAACGCTTCCCCAGTTAACCTGCGCTTTAGCCTGCTCGCATTCCTCGTACTCTCTGTCCCACACCTGTTCAACATTCAGCAAGGCCTTCCACGTGCTCTCGCCAAACAGCTCTAACGGTTCTCGCTTCAGCTCCTTTGTAATGAAGTCTCGAATTACGAGGCAAGATGTTGCGAGCAGCTCCTTGATCCTCGCGGCAGAGTGAGGCGTAAAAAAATGCTCCACGTCGTTTCTTATGTTGATGATGGTATCGACGTGCTTCCAATCGACCTCGACCCGAAGGGCTTTGAACCGCTCCCGAATTTGGTTCACATCGACCGTCTTTTTCCCGGCACCAATGAAGGAAACCGCACCTTCGGCGTCTACGTGAGGCTGAATGATCTGCCTGATCAGGACGTCGTCGCTGTTCGGCGGCGAAAGTTCGCGTAGTCGCTCTTTGAAGAGCAACAGCATCCCAGCGGAGACATTGCGCACGGCCGATAAGGCGCGCCTTGGATCCGCCGATTGGAAGTCTTCGATGCCGATTTGGAACGATGAGACGGCATTCGCAAGGATAGTGGTCACGTCGTGTGCACTTCCGTCGGACATGGGCAACGACCGCGGGCCGGACAGTCGACGCGGTATGAAGAAAAGCAGGCGGTCGCTACCATGGTCGCAGAAGCCTACGCCACTTACGGGACAAGCGATGACGACAACAGATTGGACAACCAAGCAGCAGCAACTAAACGCATTGTTCAGAGCCTTCTATGAGCTATTCTCTTACGAGAACGATCTGCGACTGAAGCGTATTGAGGACAAGCTGGACCAGGTGCTGCACCAGCGGGTGCGGCCCTGGATGGCGCAGACCGTGGCCAAGTCGGCGAAAGCTACCAACCAGCCAGTGAAGGAAGACAGTGGTGAGAAGGTGCCGTTCCTGACGGGCGACGGCTACATTCGGAGGGCGCAGATCCTGAAGTATTACGTTCCCGTCAGCCAGGCCACCTGGTGGCGATGGATACAGGAAGGACGCGCCCCACGGCCTGTGAAATTTGGTTCGGTAGCGATGTGGCGGTGCGAGGACGTCCGCGCGTTCCTGGAGGCGGTGCCCGAAAGGGAAAAGCGCATGAATCGTCCGAAGTGGGCTCAGGATGGCAAGGAGTGATTCGGCAACGGGCCGCCATCTAGTGGGTCGGTTGCGCGGTTGTTCGCATGGGCGCCACCGGCTCACTGGACGCACCAGCGCATGAGGCGAGAGATGCAGATCCTCTGAGTTCCGCAGTGCGAGCTTCTTCTCGTCGTGTGACAGATCGTCCAGTTCCAAAGTGAAGCGAGTGAGAATCTCTCGTAACCTGTTCAAGATCGAAATTCTTATTTCCAGCGTGTTCCAATGCCCCGAGGAACGCGCACGCAGTCAATAGCGAGCGGATCTCCGTGCGATCCAGCCGCCTTCACCAGAAGCAGTGCAGTCGACACGTTCATATCCAAGCACCCCCTCCTCAAGAAAGACGGGAATGAACGAGGGAAGAATGCTTCCTATTGGAGCGCGAGTCATTCAGATAGCCAACAGCATGACGCCAGGTAGTTTTCGCGCCAGGTGAGAGTACGCACACAGGAAACGCGGGCCTTGAGGGCCCCTTGGGAAGATACCCGGGTCGAAACGGCCCGCACTGGCGAGGGAACCGCAGAGCGTGCGGTAAGATGCTCCGCCGAGTGACCCCGCGCCACGTCGGAACGCAATCCCCATTCCTGCATGGGACGTTACGTGGGGCAAATGCTAGAATGTATTCTAATTTATTGATTATTAATGAACTAGAGTGGAGCTTACCGAAGCCTTGGATCATTGGATCCACCACTAGAACTGGCACCGCCCGCACCAAGGAATCGGAGGGCTCGCTCCCATGTCCAGACTCAGATCGTCAATAAACCAATAAACAACCTCTTGACGCTTCACAGCTAGTCGGCAACTCACTTGGCATTTTGCTCCACGGAGCCCGCGCTGGCGCGACGCAACGCGGCCGACCCGCGACTGACGGACCGAATATCCGCCGAGCAAACAGTGCCGCCCGCGGGATCGGCCGCGCCTGGGGCTTGACCCGCCTGTGCACCCGCCGTATTAGGTGCGTCGCACGGAGCAACCTCAAGGACGGAGGAAGTCAGGGCGCCCGTGCACGACGCTGCTCTGTGGGGATCGCGAAAAGACCAAAGGAGCCACCGTCTTCGCGCATGAGGTTCTCTATGGATTTATGGATTCACCGTGCGAGTCGATTGTTTTCGCTCTGCCAACGAAAGTGCTCGGTCAAAAGCTGCACGGATACGTTCGGGAGCACCTCTCGAGTTCGAACAGGCACTCTTCGCTGGCCTGCCTTACACAGTCATCACCGACGCGGTGCGCGCGGCCGGCTTTACTGGGACTTCGGTGCACACCGTAGAGCAGGCGGTCTATAGGGCGCGCAAGTACGGGCGGGCGAAGTCCACTGTGAATCGATCCACGACCCGCTTCGGACCGCCGACGGGGCTGCCTTCGCCGTCGTCGCAGGTGCCGCGGGACTCAATGAATGAGGACATGAAAAGGATCAGTAGGAGGCTCCGAGAGCTGTCGCGGCCGCCCAGGCCTGGCGAACCCGATCCTTTGAACTGAGAAGCACGCCAGGGGCGCCGAGCGCTGGCCTGCAATTTCGCCTCGAAACTGTTCCCTGGTACGGCTTCGGCGAGGGCCGCGGATCGAGTCTGCGCTATTTCCTTTGCGGCGCGGCATTGTTTGCCGCGTTTACTACATCATGCAGTTACTTCTCGGGGCTTGTCTTTCCCTGGAGACGATTTTCAGATCGCCCTTCCCGGCTCTCTTGCAATTGCCTTGGCTCGCTCTGAGGTATCGTCACGAGAGAAGACGTGAATGCGCAAAGCGCATCGAGGCGGAAGCGCACGCATCGGGGCCCTAGGACCACCGTCGCATTCTTTGGAAAGTCCGGCCGCTTTCGCAAGCTGTGGAATGCTCGTTCGCTGATCGAAAGCGCCGCCGCTGCGCTGGGAGCGTCGACCAGGATCGGCTCCGACGTTCCCCGCGCCGAATCACGATCGGCGCTTGAATTCGAGCTTGAGGATGGCCGCACGTGAGGCTCCTTCCGCGTTCGACTTGAGGGTTGTCCGGGTGCAACCGCAGCGACTGCGGCGACAGGCACGAGTCGATGCTTTCAGTACTTCGCCTCGCAGTCAAATTTTCCGCCGACAAACTGGGTGGCCTTGTACTCCCCCTTTCGCGCGAGGCACGGATCGGGCTTCGAATGAATCGACAAACTTGGGTCGTTTGTCTTCGAATGCATCAGGCGGAGAATCTTCCGCGCTGCTATGCATTGCCGAGTGGAACAGCTAGAGAAAGATTTCGGCTAGCCGCGCCTGTACCCTGCCTCTTTCTGGCTGCGCACGGCCACGACGAAGACGGCATCGCGCTCGGGGTCGTACACATACAGCGCGATGTAACCACGCGCCCCGGTACCGATCACGAGCTCGCGAAAGCCGTCGGCCGTCGGCCGCCCAAGGTGCGGACTGGTCTCGAGGATCTGCAGAGCGTCGACGATCTCCTGGATGCGTTCGGGCGCGTTCTGGACGTCGTGCTGCAGCAGGTGCTCCAGAAACCGCTCGAAATCGTCGAGAACTGCCGCTTCGAGGACGACTCTTGCCAAATCAGGTCCTCAGCTTGCGTGGCTTTGGCCGCTTTGGGGTCTCGCCGCGCACGCGAGCAAACAGGTAGTCCCGGACTTCCCCCAGCGGCACACCTTCGCCGGTTGCCAGGATCCTGGCCAGGCGCCTGGCGGCGACTTGGTGGAAGTCGCTCTCCAGCTCGGATTGCTCGGTCGCCTGCGCGATCGCGTCGACGATGAAGCCATGTGCTGTCTTGCCGGCGCGCTCGGCGGCGACGGCCACGCGGGCTTTCAGATCCTCGTCGATACGGATGGTCGTGGTGGACACGGGGCGCCTCTCAACAGCACGGGACTGGGGCAATGTAGCACATTTGTGCCGCGTTCACCCTGGTCATAGATTCCGGGCTCGCTCGGCCAGTCGAGCGGGCACATGCAGTCTCGGGCACGCTGGCGGAAAGTCCCGCTCGAGTTAGCTTGGAGAGGAGTGTCGCCACTACTACGGCGCGTTGGTTGACCTTCGCCCGCGTACTTGCCTCGAGACGATCAGCGCCGTTCCGCGTGAGCCCGCAAGGTGCGCAGCGCCTCTGCGGCGTCGACGAAGCGGGTGCGGCCAGCTTCCATTCCAGCGATGCGGCGCTCGATTTCGGCATCCCATGCGTCGCGAATCTCCTCAAGGCTGCCCTGCGCCTCCCCTTCCAGACTGGCGATCAGTGCCCCGATAAGCTCACTGCGTTCAGTCGCGGTAAGTTGGAGCGCCTTCTCTTCCAGTTCCCTCAGTCTTGCGTTCATCGTCGTACTCCGCCGGCGACCGTTTGCATCGTTCATCGTAGCAATCTCCGAGGCCCCGCCATCTACTCTCGGCGATAGGCGCGCTGCCTGACGTCTTGCTCCATTTCCCGCGCCGGCGCCGCCCGGTCCCTGGCGGCCGCCCGCGAGTTGTAGGACTCCACGCGTCCCAATGCCCCACGCGGCTCGTCGTTGCCCGGCGCCGCCGACAGAATCTTCACGAACAGCCACAGCGCCGCGTAGAGCGCAAGGACGAGCGCGATGACGCCGAAGAAAGTGCGAACCGCATACAAAGCGAAGCGAAACACTTCGAACACAGCGGCCTCCGGCAAGCCAGGTCAGGCGGTCTTCTTGGCATCCTTCTTCGGAAACGGAATCACAGCTGCGGTCTTGCGGCGCCGCTTGGGTTTTCCCGCGATTTCCGTGCCGTCGCAGAAGTCGGCCCAGGCTCGGAGCAAAGTCTCGCGCTCGGCGTGGAACGCGGCGCGGTTGTAGGCGGCCCGCACGATGTCGGTCTCGCGGTGGGCCAGGCAGGCCTCGATCACGTCCGGCCGCGCAGCGTCGGTCTCGTTGGCCCAGGTGGAAAAGCTTGCCCGGCACACGCCGTGCACGGTGGTTTGCTTCTTGAAGCCCATCCGCTTGAGGACCTGCAGCATTGCCATGCTTGACAGGGGCCGCTTCGGATCCAGCGGCGACGGGAAAACGTAGATGCCGTCGAGCCGCTTCATCTGCTCGAGGATCGCCAGCGCGCGCGGGGACAGGAACACCAGGTGCTCCTCGCCGGCCTTCATGCGCTCGGGCGGCACGCGCCATCGGGCCGCCTGAACATCGAACTCCTCCCACACCGCACCGAGTACTTCGCCGGTGCGTGCGGCCGTGAGCAGCGCGAATTCCAGCGCCCTGGCCGCGCTACCCGGCTGATCGCGCAGCGCCTGGACGAACGCGGGAACCTGCTCGAACGGGAGCGCCGCGTAGTGTCCTTCTTTCCGCCCGCGCGGCGTCTCGCTCACCTTGTTGCGCACCATGCGCGCCGGGTTCGTCCTGCAGCGGCCGAAGAAGGCCGCGTCGTCGAAGACCTTGTCGAGCCGCTGGCGAATCTTGTCCGACGACTCCGGTATGCGCTTGCGCAGCGCGGCGAGCACCTCGAAGAGCTCCACCGGCGTGATCCGGTTGATGGGCTTGTTCCAGATCGCGGCGGGCACGTTGTTCTCCAGGCTGGCGATCCACTGCTGCGAGTGCTTGTACGAGAATTGCGGCTCGATCACGCGCTCGTGATAGTCGCGCGCGGCCCGGCACAGCGTCAGGGCCTCCGCCCTCGCCTGTGCGATCTTTGCGGCGGCCTCGGCCTTCGCCGCGGCGCGGACCGAGCGACGCTCGTCCAGTGGATCCTTCTTCTGGTCCAGCAGCTGCCGCTGCGCCTGCGCGAGATCGCGCGCACGCTTCAATGCCGCGCCGGCCGCCTCGAGCGTTCCGCGCTCGGCCGTGCCCAGGCCCATCGTGCGGCGCCGACCGTCGGGTCCGGTGTAGCGGAATATCCAGCTCGCACCGGGCCCATCGATCCGCAGGAAGAGACCACCACCATCCGGGTGGTCTCCATCTCGCGCGACCTGCACTTCGCGTGGGCTGAGCAAATGTAGGGCCATATTGGCAACCCTTTTCCGTCAATTGACCGGTGCATCCAAATTGACCGCCCATTGACCGAAAATGGGCTGCGTCGGAGCGCACCGAGCGGGCTGTCAAATGCCGCCAGAAAAGTATCGGACAGGTATTTTCACCTGTCAAATCAGTTACTTACCATGAGCTACCCGCACTGCCCTGCACTGGCGTGCACTGGCGGAGAAGATGGTACTGGCGTCCCCAAGGGGATTCGAACCCCTGTTACAACCGTGAAAGGGTCGTGTCCTAGGCCTCTAGACGATGGGGACTGCGGGTGGATCTGTATGTCTTCGGGTGGATCTCGGAGGTCGTTGTGGTGGAGGTAAGCTCCACCGAAGTTCATTAAAAATCAAATGATTACGTCGCATTCTAACATTTGCCCCACGTAGCGTCCCATGTAGGAGTGGGGATTGCCGTTCCGACGTGGCGGGGGGTCACCCGGCGGAGCATCTTACCGCACGGCCTGCAGTTCCCTCGCCAGCTGCGGGCCGTATCGACCGGGGTTCAGCGCTCGTGGATCCCTTCGCCGGGCCACCTGCCTGTCTTTTTTGACGAGGTTGCAAGCACGTATTTTCGGCTAGCCTTCAAAACCGGCGCGGGCCAAGGCTTGGCCTGGTCAGGGTGCCTGCCTGATGAAAAGGCCCTCCGATTCCACCGCCGACGGTCCGGTGTCCACTTGGCACGATCCGTCGGCCCCGAGCAAACCTCTCAGCCGGCAATCTCATCGTCCGGGTCATTGGGTGCCTTCCGGATTTAGCTTACTTCTCAAGCTCGCGGCAATTTGCTCGGAACGCATTGCGAGGAAGGTCTCGTAGTCGTCGCTTAGCACCCCAAACGCATCCGCGTCGGGGATCAGGTGAGTCCGCAGCCCCTGCTTTAGCTTCGGGTTGCTGCTCATGAAGGCAGTGATGTAGGCGCTCGGTGCCTTCGCAGCAATTTTGTGCTTGTTGGAATACGCGTCGATAAGCGCAATATTGGCGACCCAGTTGGCCTCTTGGTCCGGCTGCTTTTTCTTGAGGTAGTCCTTCGGGAAGAAGTGGTGGTAGTTGCGGCTGGAGGCGATTTTTAGATTCGAGTTATCTAGCAACACATCCCCGTTTGTGTCGAAACTTTTCGGCTTTTTGGAGGCAAGCAGACACAGCACCGCCTTGCAAAATGCATTCCCGGTGCTGAACCACGTATCCCGAATGGTCTCGGCATTAATTTGCAGCTCGTCTCGAGGATATTTCGGCGCCTTGACTTTCGCTATGTCAATCATCTTCCGAAGATCCTCCCCGACCTTGGATTCTGCAGCAGAGCTGTAACGCAAGTTCAGGCCGGCCCAGTAAACGTACTGCTCAAGCAGCAACTTCTGTGCGCTCGATGCCTTCTTGTTCTTGCTTTCGTAGAAGAAGTACGCCAGCGGAACGAGAATAACTGGGTACGGCAAGAGCTGGGACACCGGTATCGACAGTTCGGAGCGGACAAAGTCGACCGCCATGAACAGCGATTCCTTCATGGGGTTCCAGTTCTTGATGAAATCATCCCGTTTCATTTTCAAAATGTCTTTGGCACGGATGCTGCGCGTCGCGATTGCCGCAACCACCTGCATAATAGTTGTCTCGGGAATAGTCTCGAACTTTGCCTTCGCTAGACAGTTGTCCTCCTCATCATTACCGTCGATTAGTTCCTCATATTTCTCGGCAAGATCAAACTGCTTCTTGTCGTCATAAGTCATTGCAACCATTATTTCGAACAGCGTCAGCGTCTTCCCTCCGGTGTTGATCCGCGTGAAGACGTCGCAAGCAACATCGATCGGGTAGTCCTTTATTAAGATTGTCGAGAAATCGTAAGTGGTGAGCTTCCCCTTGTAGTCCTCAACTAGCTCGGCCTTGTCCGATGGCAACGTCTTGTAGAATACGGCCATCTTCTTCGTCAGGATGTCGTGCACTGAAACAAGGTTCTTGCCGTCTTCCTTCGACGCCACAACAATCTGCTCGTCTTCGGCAGGGTCGTAGTCAAGGTTGATGTAGATATCTTTGTAGTCGATCTCCTTGCCGTCTTTCGTAATCCGAATGCCTTTCCGAATCGCGTACAACGAAGTAATGCGTTGTTGCCCATCGAGAACGTAAAGAGCGTAGTCCCCCTCGGGCGTTTCGGGCAGCATGTGATTGCCGATCTCCTTGTAGGCGCGCAATTGCTCACGCGTCTTCCAGAAGATGAATGTCCCGATGGGAAATCCTTTTAGGATGCTATCGACGAGCTTCGCCGATTGCTCCTTGTCCCAAACAAAATCCCTTTGGAACATCGGTAGCTTGATTTGGCCGCTGTCGATCTCGATGAACAGCGCCTCGTACTGCTTGTTCTGGTTCTCCGGGCGCAGAAGGATCTTCTTTTCGTCACCTTGGTTGTCCATGCCATTTCCCCGCTTAGCATTCGAGATGGTCATGCCGCTGACTCGCCACCATTCGTCTTTCGAGCATCCCGGGAGAATCTGCCCGCTTCCTGCCCGGCCCACGCATTTTGTCGCTCGATCACGACCGGGTCCGGTCGGCCGAGGCTTTGGGAAAACACGGTTGAGGCGCAGTTCCCGGAGCCCTTGGTGAGGACCCACACACCCTGTCCAGAAACGTCGTAATGTCTGAACCACTGGACAGCGCTCAAACGAGCCCCATCACCTTCATCGCTGCCGTCTTGGGGTCACCGAAAAAAATCGGATCAACGTGTTCCATGATATCCGCGCTGACGTCCAGAAAGTTTCGCTTGTTCTCGATTGGAATAAGTGCGCGTTTCGCGCCGTTGTCCTTCGCCACCTGGAGGGGCTCAGTCAAAGAACGAAGTGGCTTAATGTTCCCTTGGACGCTCATGTCACCCAAGACAAGCAACGCTGGGCTCACGGGAGCCTTTCGGATCGCGGAGTAACAGGCAACAAAGAACGCAACACCGAGCTCGGCCTCGACGCGGTTCGCTAGCAGGTCGATGACCTCGATGTGTAGGTCAGAGGTATCGAAATCGCGCGCAATACCAAGATCGCCTTTCTTCGCCTGCAAGTAGCTGAAAGCGCGTTGAACAGACTCCTTCATTGCGCCAGCTACCCCGCCGGCCAGCTTAAGCTTTCCAGTGCCGCTCAACACGGAAACCTCAACGCGGTACAGACCAACCGTGCCATCCGACGTTAAGCCGGCCGCATACACCGTTCCAGGCGAAAGTGGGTCAGTGGATATAAGGTCGCGCCCCCCTTGCTCTGGAACTCCGACGAACTTTTCTTCGCCCGTCTCCTGAAGCGTGTAGCTGAACGATGTCTGGTAGTACTCGAAGGAACCCATTTTCTTTAGCTGTTCCTTCACGCGCCGACGCCCTTCGATCGCCAGTTCCAGAATCTCGGCAAGCTCGTCGCGGGTCACTTCGCCGTGAGGAAAAAGGATCTTCATCAGGCCTGACACGGTCTTTCGAACGGCCTTTCGGTCTCGTGCGTTCAGATGAGTGCCGAGCGAAAAATACCTGTCGATGATCTCGGTAAAGTTATGCTTGCGCATCTCGCGCAAGGCTTCGGCCAGATAGTCGACTACGAAACCGTAGTGGTCGGTGAACATATCGTTTTGCATCTTCGGGATCTCCCACCCGGGGAGATAGAAATGCAAACGATCGATGAAGGCCATGTCATCCCGGATAATGTCTGGCATCGGTGCGAAGAGGTGTCCCGTCTGGACCATCACGTCGATCGGCTGGTTGGTGTTGCCGAACATCGCGATACTGGCGTCGCCGGAAACAGCCTCTTGCCCTCGCTGAAAGCTCCCAGACTCACAGAAGGTCTTCATCGTCGTGATCACCTCCTTCGGCATCTTCTGCAGATCCGCAACCTCGTCGAACCCCACAACGTCCCAGATCTGCACCATGCCTTTCTGACGCCCCGACATGTGGCCGAACAAATTGGCGACCGTCGTGCCACCCGTGAGCAAGGCAGAGTACGGTGAAACCTCTTGCACCACGTAGCTCTTACCAGTGCCGCGCGGACCGAGCTCTATGAGGTTGTAGTTGCGTTCTGCGAGCGGAATAAGCCGGACGAGAAAAAGCAGCTTTAGTCGGCGCGACATCTCGCTTGGCTCATAGCCCATGCTTCGCAGCATTAGGTTCAGCCACTCGTCAGTAGTGAACTCGCCCCGCAACCGCCGGTATTCCGCAAGATCGAACGTAGCGATCTGGATGGGCGTAAGCGTGTCTATCCAGAACGGGTTCTTCCCCCGCGATTCTTCGTCGTACTCAAAGCGCATATCGACTTGCGCCCAAATGCCACCCATGACGAGGCGCTCGTATTCGCGAACGTAGTGCTCTGGTACGTGAACGTACTTGTGGCCGAAATTCGTTACCTCTGCCCAGAAATCGGAGTCGACAATCCGAACTTTTACCTTGTCGATGAAGGTATGCCGGCCGCGGTCTTTCACGATTGCTTGAGCCTTCATCGATTCATCGGCGCGGATGTAGTTGTTCGCAAGCGTGTCGTTGACGACCTGCAGCCCCATCTGGATCGCGATCTCATCGGAGGATGCACAGTACTTTCCAAGTAAAAACTCGAGAACGAAGACCGGCACGTTCGCGCCGACCTTCACCTTACGAACCAGATCCTTGCGGACGACTTTGCCTGCGAACGCTCGGTTCACTTTGTCATCGAGTGAATCGCGTGTGAGCGCCGGTCCGTTATTCATTTCTATAGCCCTAGTCGAATCGGAATGTCAATTGCCGAGCGATACAGTTCCGCGTCGTTTGCTGGATCCAGCACAACGATTCGGAGCGACGCCACGCTCTCGTCGCTGAGCAGGAATGCGATCGTCACTGGTCTGTTCGGCTCCAGCCTGACGCACCCGGTGGCACGGTCGAACTCGGCATTTACCGCCATCCCGACGGTGCCAACTTGTCTACCCGCCGACATCAGCAAGGGGCGGACCACGATTTCACTGGCGCCGAGCATCAACTGCTTTCCGCCAAATGCGAGCGTGACACTGAATATTCGGTTGGTAACAGCCTCAGGCGAACCGCTGACTGTGATCGGCCCTGCCGACGGGCGCGCCGACTCGAAAACGTTGGTCCTGACCGTGACGACCGGGATCACCACCTCCTGCAGCGATGGCCCCCCGTGGTGGAATGCGAGGTCGCCACCCGCCCTGAATACGCCTGCACCGGTTGGGAAGACAAACTCCAGGTCAGATGCATAGCCCAGGCTTGCAGCCGTGACCCGAACGCTCCCCGGCGGCGTAGCTCCACCGCGCCCGATCCAACACCTACGATGCAACTCGACGGTATCCCCGCCCGGGGCGTCCGTTCGCATCGATTCGTCGCGGTCTGATGCGAAGAAAAGATGCCCGTGGTCGGCGCTCACTACTGCGTGCTCAACACCGGCAGCTGCGAGCTTTCTGATCGACCGCGCAAGATTGTCGATTACAGTGTCCATAACCTGCCGTGCATGGAAGGTGAAGCCCGCCTCGCCTGCGTGGTCGATCTCCTGCGACCGAACCACCACGATCTGAGCGCCATCGAGCTTTTTCGCCAGCTTCGATGGCTGCAAACTTAGCAGCTCATCGAGCGTGAGATCAACGAGATTGGGAATCCGTGCCGTCGCGAACCTCTTACGAGCGGTCAGGTCGGGCAGGAATGCGTCCTCGATCCGAACACCCAGCTTACCGCCTTGCTCGATGACCGTGAAGCTGCGGGAAGCACCTGGCTGCAGTGCAGCCATGCCAATGGTCGTGATGCTCGGCAGAGCGGTGATTGCATGGCGAACAGAAACCTCAGCCGTCTTCGGTAGACGTTCAGCGAGCTCCATCCCCATTTCAAAGCGCATGGCATCGACGAGGAAGTAAGCGACGGGCTTCGGCCGATCTGAAACGATTTCACTAAAGACTCGTGTCTGGTGCAACGAAGTGGACGCAACCCATCCGGCCTTCACGAGTAACTTGACGAAATCAGTAGCCATCAAATGAAGGGCGTCCTCGTAGGTCCGACGGACGATCCCAAGTGCGCGCTCGTCTGGCTCGTCGTCGAGATTGGCCACCCAAGTTTCGAGACGGCGTTGCGTCTGATCTAAACGATGCCAGCCGTCTTTGGCGGTGTACGCCTCTATCCAAGCGTTCACGTCGCCGCTGGCTTTCGACACCGCAACGCGAATGGCCACCGCGACGCTTCCCAACTCCGCCATGCGGCGCAGTGCCTCCCACTGTGCCTTCCGCGCGACATCGCGATCGAGCCAGAAACTGTGCTCTCTTCCTGCTATGAAGCTCGCGGCTTCGTCAAATTTGCTGTGAGCGATGAGCTCACCACAGTGCGCGGCCAGGAGACGTTCCTCGAACCGAAACGTATCGATGCCTCCAAGGCCCTCAGCGGGCAGCTGCACATTGCGCAGTCCCAATTCCTCTTCGACGCGATCCGCGATCGCCGCATAGGCCCCTGAAAAGTCGGCGCGCAGTCGGCGCGCCTGGACTCGCTGTGCAGCCTCCTGCTCCTTCGTCTTCGCGCTGGGAATCCCGTCTAGAGAGGCCGGTGCAGGGCAAGTCAGGTACGATCGAAACTCACCTGCCAGCACGTAGCGAACCGTCACCGAACGTAGCTTGGCGAGCGAAGCGTCGTCCGGAAGTTCCAGACCGAGGCGGGACCGAATCAGCTTCTTCAGCTCTTCTGTCGCCTCCTTCGTCGCAATCTCTTTGTCACGTGCGTCGTTCGCCAACCATGCCGCAAGGAGAGTATCGTTGCTGCCCGCTTCGTGGAAGATGATTTTTAGAATTGATGGTGGTTCCGCCGACGTGGTGTCACTTGAGGCGCGCGCGAGATCGCCGTATGCGACCCGCTCCGTAGCCAGCATCTCGTCGATCACTCCGTCGGTGTAACGTTGCCGAAGGACGTTGCGAGCGACGCGCCTCAGCTGCGGTTCGTAACAATCACCTGCCTTCTCCAGTTCCATGAGGACGGAGGCGTCTCTGTCCCGCTCACAGCCCGGCAAGTAGATGACGAAAGACTCGGGCGCATCTCCGCCAACATGCTCCTCCACTATTGCGCGAAGTTCGAACATCGAGCCCGCGTACTCTGCGAGGAGAGCCGCGATGCCGCCCACCGAAACTTGTACTAGCTCGCGGGATATTCGGGGGCCGCCGCGCAATTCTGCGACAAATGGCGCGAACTCGCCGCGCACGTCGTACCACACGACAAGCTTCTTGCTCCTCAGCCTCTCGGCTAACTGCTTGACGATGTAGTCATGAAGCGGGTGCATCAGCTCTTCCCTCAGTTGTTTGCAGCTCCTGAAAGCACTCCGCAAACCAACGTACGCGAGCAGCGCCGTCGGTCACGCCGTCAGCTGTCGATGCGGCAAGGTGTTTGCCGATCTTGGGCAGCAACAAGACCAAGAGAACATCAGACGAGTTCCGATCAAGCTCAAAACGCGTCTCGCCACGCGCTACAAGGTTAGCTGCCAACGCGTCGAGTGCAAGCAGCCCCTGCTGTGTCATCGGCTCGACTACAGCTATTTGCTTGTGAATGCTGTCAGGCGTCACTAGCCGAAGCGGCTGGAGGCTGACGAAAAGCCCACCCGCATGCCGACCGAAATCGACATCTGGAAACCACCCACGCACGCGTGCAACAAAGTCGTAGACGTCGGTGAACGCGCCACCCTGCTCCTTCTGCCGGCGTTCAGTAGCAGCAAATAGGTTGGCGATGGTCCCGTCTCCAAGTCGCACCGACTGCCCAAGCATGACCAAGAGGCTACGCTCTTGCTCCGAAAGATTACCCTCCAACGGCTTGTAGCCGAGGTCATGCTCAATCTCGTTCCAAACGTGACCCATCATGCTGCAAACTTGGATCTCGCATGGAACGTCGGCGACGTTGGCGTATGTGCCGACAACGTCAGATGGTGGCAGGAAGACTTCAATGTGCGTCGCACGGTAAAAGTTGGTCGGATTCTGAATGCTTTTATCCATGCGTTCAGGAGCGAGACGCAAGCCTTCCGGGTTTAAGAAACGGTTGCAAACGGACTGCACAACCTCATCCTCGTGACGCTGCTCGTAGGTCGCGATACGGACGGCCGCCAAATCCCGGATCTGGCTGAACACGGCGTCCACATCGGCTATGACTTTCTTCCCGCTTGCTGCAAAGCGCCGGAGCTTTCCTTCGAGACTCTTGGGGCTCTTCGCGCGCGAAGTCACTTGCGCACGTATCGCATTCCCTTCAACAACTTCGGTGCGGCAGATCTCCGCGACTCGAGCGCACAGCTTCAAGTACCTGTCGTACTCGCGGTGGTACCGCTGCACGGCCTTGTTGATCGTTTCGTCGGATATAGTCACCGGGGGCCCTTCCGCCGCGCCGACCCCTTCGGCGACAACGACGTTGGCGCCTCCAGCAGGCTATTCAGCGCGGCCTTGACCGCCGGGGAAGTACGTTGTCGGACAATGTTGTCGACGGGTCGGGCGGGTGTATTTCGCGCTGTCCACTCCCCGTCCTGCCCTTTAATCCAGAAGTCCGAATCAAGGCCATGAGCAATTGCTAGACTCCGGTCCGATGTACATTTCGGTACAACGCGCTCAGGCCACAAATGCATAGCGATATGTGCCCAGTCATACTTGCCAGCTGTAAGGTACTCCCAGTGGCGCTTTAGTTCCCTCTGCCAGGGTTTGTGCTGTGGCACCAGGCGCCAAAGCGGCGCCATCGTCACGATAACCCCATCGTCCAGGTTCGGATTCCATAGAGGCGCGATACGCTTCATCTCGTCGCGCAGCAAGCGCAATTCATCCACGAGATCTTCCTGGACGGCAATCTCCTTCCGTTCCAGCGCAGAAGTGCTGGTGCCCGCGTTCTGAATGAGGCTCGTGAGCTTTCGTTCCTCGTGGTTAAGCTTCGGACCCACGACTTCGCTCAGGATCTGGAAGAAGCTATCTCGCGAGAGGCGATGGGCATAGAGCCAAATGCTGTAGCGCCCCGACGGAGTACTAAGCTGCCAAAGAATGGGCGCCCTGCGACGACCTTTTGAATAGCGCTTCAGATGGTGCTCGAAGAAGCTGTCAGCGAACCACGCGCGAAGGTCGTTGGTTTTTGGCTCGAGAACCGCAGCCACGTCGTTCCACCAGCATTCGGAGCGATTTCCGAAGACCAAGCCGAATACGGCGCGTACCGCAGCCGAAAGATCCTGCGTGTGGCCGACGTCATCCACAAGCACGCCCATCTCTGGACACGCTAATGGGTAGTCTGACGGCTGACGGAAAAGCGGAAGCCCCTCTTCACCGGCCAACATACCGGGTGAACTTTGGAGCAGACGGCCGAAGGGCTCAAAATCAACAAGTGGAGGGTGCGTAGCTATGGCTGCACGCACGTCGAATCGGCCAAAGGCAGCACCCACGGCCCAAGAAACTAGCTCCGCAGCGAGGCTCTTGGCGTCAACTGCAGCCTCGAACTCGACTGCTTCATCTTCAAAGTCCGCGTCGGCGCCGATTTCCCCGTTGCTCGACTTGTTCTCAGAGACACGAGCGTCGAATCCCTCGGTAATGGAGCGGCGACCCGCCTCATCGATGCCGTAAAGAGCGAAGCATCGGTCTTCAATTGTTATTTGGATGTCTTTCAGGTCTGATTCGACGGCGCGAACTTGCTCGCACCATTTCGAGAATCGCGCGGGTAGATCAAAGCCAGTGACCTGTAGCAGCGCGGGGAGCATGAAGGCATGTGAATTCTCTGTGCGACTGTCGAGTGAGCGCTTCTGCAACCAGGCGCGGCGTGCAAGTGCACCAAGTTCATCGCGAAGCGACTCGGTCAAGTGCGGTACAGGTGTGCGCTGAAGAACTCCAACTTCATAGGACCCGAAGGCCATGTGCATTTCGACCATCGCGTTGAAAGCGCGACTGTTCGTAATAGCAAGCAAAGCGAGCAGGTCGTGCCCGTCATCGTTCGACACAAATGCAGCGGGCCCTTTGTCTGAGAAAACGCAGCCGGCTGGCATCGCCCGCACCGAGAGCCCCCCCTGAGTCCGACGCGGCCACGTTAGGCCCGGCCGAAAGTATGCTGCTGCCCCTCTGTTGGAAGCCCCGAAGCCCTCCCGAGGTCGCCGTTGGTAACCGTACCAAGAAATATCTTCGCCCTTCGATTTCCAGCCCACGCAGAGATATACGTCCGCATAGATCGGCGAGAACGCTCCTCCTTTGGCAAGCGATGGCCATGAATCGCCGCTGCCCTCTGGAATCTCCCACCATGCCCTCACGAAACGTTCGTCGCTGAGAGTCTTCAATCCTCCAAGCAAGACTCGCCCCCCGCTCTCGAAGGGTGGAATCTCCGTAAACAATTCCCTAAGCCGGGGGCTGCCCCAGTATGCAAACGGAGAGCATGGCACGCTCTTGAAACTCACTGGGTTTACATCGAAGCGTTGCGGTCCTTTCGCGCTTACCGGTTCGCGCACGGCTGCGAGCAGAGCGGCAGCCTTGTCCTCCGCGTCTAGCACGCGCAAGAACACAGTGGTCAATTTGTGCGTCCCACCCGCGTAGCGCCGACGCGGCCCGTTCCGGCGGCAGCCATGGCAGAGTTAATCAGGTTGATCACGGCCACCCTGACGGCAGGTGAGCTTCGCTCTTGGACGAGCTCCTCGATTGGCCGATCTGGTGCGTTACGCGCCTTCCACTTTCCGTCGAAACCTTTAACCCAAAACATGTCTTCGAGTCCGTGAGCAATGGCTAGGCTCCGATCGATCGCGCACTTCGGAACCACGCGCTCGGGCCACAGGTGCATCGCAATGTGCGCCCAGTCGTACTTACCGGCAGCGAGCTCGTCCCACTTGCTCTTAAGTTCCTTCTGCCAATGTCTGTGTTGTGGCACAAGGCGCCAGAAGGGCGCCATCGTCAGTACGATCCCGTCATCGAGGTCCGGGTTCCACAGGGGCGCAACCTGCTTGACCTCATCGAGCATCGCGCGCAGTTCCTCGACAACAGCCTCCTGCGCGGCGATTTCTTTGCGCTCCGACGCCGTTGGGCTAGTGCCCGCGTTCTCAGTCAGGCTAGTGAGTTTCCGTTCCTCGTGGCTAACCTTCGGCCCAACCACTTCGTTCTGGAGTTGGAAGAAACTGTCACGAGTCAGGCGATGGGCGTAGAGCCATACACTGTAACGGCGCGACGGCGTGCCAAGCTGCCACAAGATCGGTGCCTTGCGACGGCTCTTCGAATAGCGCCTTAGGTGGTAGTCGAAGTAGCTGTCGGCGAGCCAAACACGAATGTCGTGACCCGTCGGGTCGAGCAGCGCCGCCACGTCATTCCACCAATGGTCAGCATCCGCACCGAACACTACGTCGAAAACGCCGCGAACGGCGCGCGCTAGATCCCAAGCATGGCCCGCGTCGTCGACGAGAATGCCAGCGACAGGAAAGGTCAGCGGATAGTCTGTCGGAGGTTTGGCGGGCGCCACCGCACCGCCGTCGCCGAGCATTCCCGGCGGATAGAGAGGCAGCGGGTCAAAGGGCTCGGGCTCGGTCGGCGTCAGACGTGCACCGGTGGTCAAGCGCAAGTCGAAGCGGCCGAAAGCCACTCCAACGGCCCAGGAGATGAGTTCCACCGCGAGCCCTATGGCGTCGGTCGTTTGCTCCGGTTCATCGAACTCGTCCCCGGCATCCGGCACAGCCCCGTTCGCACCGTCGCTCGAGGTCTCGTTAGACGCGTGGCTACCGAAGCCCTCAATAATGTTGCGGCGGTCGGCCGGACCGATTCCGTAGAGATTGAAGCAGCGATCGTCGATTTCACGTTGAATCGCAGCCAGTTGCGACTCGACGTGGCGCACGCGCTCGATCCAAGCAATCGCGCGAGAGCCACACGAATCGCCCTTAATCTGCAAGAGCGCCGGTAGACAAAAAGCGTGCGAAGTCTCTACCCCCGTGTCTATCGATCGCTCTAACGACCACGCGCGGTGGGCGAGGCGAGCGAGAACCTCGCGTTCAGCGTCAGCGAGCCGCGGGATGGGTGCGCCTTGAATGAGGCCAGCTTCGTACTGTACGCCCCCTACTTTGCCGGCAAACAACGCAATCAAGCTGTCAAACGCTGCAGAGTTGAATAGCGCCAGGAAGTACAGCCGCTCAGCCGGCGGGACAAAGGCCATCTTTCCGGCGACGCTGAACACGCATCCATCGGGAACCGCCCTGGACGAGAATCTTGTCCCGCGAAGCGGCCAAGTCAAACCTGAATGAAAGTAGAAGGCCTCCGACTGAATTTTTCGGCTCGCACTGCCGACTTGTTGTTCGACAAAACACTTTAACTCCCGACCCGTGTTTGTCCAGTTGACAACCAGCTCAATGTCAGCATAGGCAAGTGCCCGGTGACTCGGGCCAACATAGTTGACCCAGCTTTGATTCTTTTCCATTGAGCCAGATTTCATCGTCACTTCCCAGAACAAACGTAGAAAGCGGAAGTCGTCCAATGTGCCCATCCCGCATTTCGCCGTCCTGCTTTCAGATTCGAATGATGCTAAGTCGCTAAACAGATACCTGACGTGCTCGCTTACCCAATAGGCGAATGGTGATCGCGGCACACTGGAGAAACTCTGAGAATCAACTTGAAACCGTTGCCGCCCTTTCGCCAGTGTTGGCTCGCGTATGGCCTTCAGCAGCGCGGCCGATTTATCATTCGCCTCTAGCACGCGCAAGAAGACAGTCGTCATCAAGCAGCCACCTCACGCCCCTTCTCGAGGCAATACGCGGCGGCCTCGACCATCGCAGCGTCCATGACGCCATAGCCCAGGTCGGCGAAAACTACTGGCGGCGCCTCCCGCAAAATGATCTCCTCTCGCCACTTCTGAAAACTCGACAAAAAGAAGCCCGTGCGTGAGGTGATGGCCCCCAGCAGACCGTGGGGCAGCAAGAGCTCGATGCCACGCTCGACAAATGCCGCATAGATGTCGTTCTTCGTGCGCGGATAAGCCTTATCGAACTCTTTCTTGGCGGCAATACTGGCCGCACCGAACGGAGGATTCATTAGAACCACGTCGAAGCGGGTGCGCAGGAGGTCAATCAGCGCGATGCCTTGCGATGAGTCACCCGCAAAGAGGCGCCTTCGCATACTGATGCCATCGACGGCCGCCTCAGCGAATTGCCGGAGAGCCTCCACGATTCGGATTTCGGCCTCGTGAAAGAAGCGGTTGTCGTCAATTCCCGAGATATCCAGCTCTCCCTGGCGCGGCAAAGGCTCCATGCCGGGTAAGAACCCAGTGGTCTGCGACTGCTTCACGAATTGCTCGCGCGCCCGACTCAGCTCCGTCGCGATGCCCGCCTCGACTGGGATGAGCGCACCGAGTTCGCCCGCAAGGCGCATCTCGCTCACAAGCTTACGGAAGAGGCTGCGCAGGAGCGGCGGATCGAGCCGCGCGGCAAACTCGTCCACAAGCGCCGTGGCGCCGGGCATCGGCTCCGCCACAACGATGTGCGTGCGGCGTACGGACGGTCGATCGAGCGCAGGAACGCCCGCGTCCTTCCATGCACGCTGGGCGCGAAGCCACAGGGCGAGCGGCGCAATCTGTGCCGCTCGCGCATCGATATCGACGCCATGAAGATTGTGCTCGATGATGAGCGCCGGGGTGGCCCGTCTCAGCGTCGCCAGGTCCGAATAGTCATCCCGCAATCTGCGGCCGCTTGCCTGACTAGACACACTAGACGCATCAGCAGCCCATGCCTCCTCGTAGATGGTAAGCAGAAGGTCGAAGCAGTAGAGTAGGAAGTGCCCAGAGCCACACGCTGGGTCGAGTACGCGCAGATCCCGCGGGTCCTTCCGTGGTCGGGTCCGTAGTTGGCCCTCTTCGCTCCTAACGAAGTAGCGGCACCGTGTCGCAAGGACGCTGCTTTCACCGTACATCTCGATCCAAGTCCGGCCGAGGGTGTTGTCGACGAGAAATTCGACGACATAACGGGGAGTGAAGAACTGATTGCGAACCGCCAATTCGCGGCTATTCCTTGGCGCTTGACTTTCCTCGCGCATCCGTTTGCGCTCTTCAGCGGAATTGAAGAACTGGTAAACCCACCCGATAGTTTCATCCTCACCCCATATGCCGACCAGATCCGTTGTGTTCAGTACTTCTAGCAGTGCTTCGAACGTTGCGCGCCTTGGCCACAACACCGACGCTGGATCCCTTCGGTCGAATAGCACCTTTACCTCGGTCGATAGCTCGTCGAATAAGCTCTCGATGAAGAGGCGGTAGCCAGCACCATCCGGCAGCAAGCCCACGCCAGGCGCCATACCGCCGAACTCGCGGTAACCAGACGACTGTTCACCTCTGCTGATGCACTCAAGCAGGAGGCCACGTGCTTCTAGCATTTTCAGGGACACGAATCGATTGAACGTAGTAAAGGCGGCGTCGCGCAGATAGTCAACGACGGCTTGCCCAGCAGTCATACCAGCAGCACACTTGCGATCGATCGCAGCGATGATCTTTTCACGCTGGGAGATCTGCCGCGGCGATAGGTGTGCACCGCCGGTCGGTGCCACGGTGCCTCCCGGCACTATGTCAAAGGTTCCTTCGAGCTGTGTCGCGAAATCCTCCTCCAGTAGGCTTCGTGCGCGCTGGGTCGCGCGCTCGATAGTGTTGCGTACGCCTTTGTCCACTATAGAAGCCCTCTGCTGAAACAAAGGGAAGCAGATGATTTGAGGCACTTTGCAAGCAGACTAGGGCGCACTTCGCACATGGAGCGAAGCCGTCTAACCGAAACGAACTGATCGCTCCCTTGCACAGAAGGCTCGAGCAACGGCGATGTCCGAATTTCCGATCCAAGTCGACTTTTGATGTCAGTGTTCATTGAATGATCAGCTTCTTGCCAGCTCCGATGAGCCGTGAGCACTCTTCACGCACGCCCTTTAAGGCCGAATCGAGTTGCTCTTCAGTTTCGATTCCACCGCTAAAGTAGCTCCCAAGACTCACGCTGACCACCCGCTCCCCGTCGATACTCCGCCGAAGCTCGGCGGCGGCACCGCGGAGTCTTCCATCGCAAGCGTCGCGTTCCGAGCGAAGCTGTGGAATGGGAAGGCGTTGATCTTCCCGCTTTCGGCCGCGTTCGAACGGCGCAGCGAGGCGTCGCTGCTGCTCTTCATCGATTTCACCCCACCCAGGCGTCTTGACTAGGACATCAAACGCCTTGTCGTACGCACTAATGCGAGCGGCGAGCGCTTCCTCGAATCGTTTGTCATACTCGACCTCGATCGCTTCGGTACTCTGTTCAATAGGCGATAGCTCCTTGTAGAAACTCTCGCGCTGCAGGATATCTTTGAGAGTCGCGGCCTTGTTGCGCAGGTCGTCGGATACGTCAGCTTCCTGCTCAAGAAAAGGCCACAACGTATCGAGCGCCTCGCGCGCGCACTGCAGATCGTGGAGTCTATGGTCGGTCAGACTTTGCTCAAGCTCTGCGGCGCGCTTGATCGCATCCTTGATCAAACGATGCGAAGAATTGAACGTCGCAAGGGCGTTGTCCTCCGACCCACGCAGGATGGCCTTCATCTGTCCGAGTGCTACATCAAGGGCCCCTACACCCGGGAGCCGATGCTGAGTCAGCTGTCCAAGAGCCGAAGCTACGCGGTCCTCGTGGCGCGTGACCTCCCTTCGCAACTCATTGACGATTGCCCCCGCGTTTAGCTCTCGGACCTCGGTGCCAAAGGTGTCACGAAAACCTTCTGAGGCTTTCACCAACTCTTCGAACTCGATACCTTTTTTCGGGCGAAAGGATGTCTGCCGAAACAGATTGTTGTTTGAAAAGGTATCGCGGGCCTCGATCCCTGTAAGTGAGTCAATCGTCTGACCCTTGCTAGTCGCCTGAATCTTGCCCGCACGCAAGAGCGAGAGCGCAAAGAGGCGAATCGCCTCGAAGTCCCATCCGAAAGGCTCTTTGGCAAATTCATCCACGAGGAATCGACCGCTCGCCGTATCGCCATAGTTGGCCCGTTCGTCGATACGGTCGAATACTTCCTTCAGCGGCCCGCTTTCGACACGGAATACCGCGTTGCCTCTCTCATCGCGGAGGAGCCCCAGGCTGCCAAAGACGGGCGGAAGGCCTTGCAGATTATCCGCGGTGAAAAGAGCATCTACGCCCTTCTTAACTTCCGATGACTTGGCAGCGGCTTCCTTAAAGCGGTCAAAGATCTCGGGAAGCACCTCGCCCAGTATTTCGGCTGCGCTTTTGCCAACATCCAAGGCGCGATCTCCGGGACTACGGTCATTGCCGCGAAAGTAGACACTGCCGGCCAGGCATGCAGCTTTCAAGAGTCGCCGCAGTTCATCGTTGTGTCTACGCTGACGAACTCGTTCCTCGGCGATGAGTCCGGGCGTGTCTTCGCCCTTGGTCTCCCTCTCCTTCCGGGACAGCATCTCCTTGGAACGGAAGAGCTCGACCGTCTCGCGATCAATGGCTTCGTTGAGCGCGATCGCCCAGAACACCTGTTTGCGTTCTTGCTGGCTTCGGGTGCGAAGCTCGGCCGCGAGCGACTGGAACTCTCTGCCGTCGTCGGCCAGATGCAAATGGAACGTCATGTCACCATCGACGATCTGGCGGCCACGGATGGTCAAGCCGGCCTTGAAGATCTTGGTGTCGAACAGAGTGTGTGAAGGCTGCGGTTGCCAGGACGACGACACGACGTCCGTGTACAACCGATGTGCGTCACCGGGTTTTGGGCTAATGCCGTTACGCAGCCGCTCCCAGTCGTCTTCGGCCGGCGTGGGGATGCGATATCCGTCCTCCCCGTGCCGCACTTTCTGGGTGGATTCGAGCTCGCGCAACGCGTCTTTGACCGGGGCGAGCTGCCCGTCGGACGCACCGCTCGGATGCAGCGCCGCTGCGATGTTTTCTGGAGTACGGTGGACACTTTTCACGTACTGCAGAAGGCAAATCACCTTCGCGACAGCCTGCGCGAGGGGATGATTGAGTTCCCTGGGAATCGCGGCAATTTTTGCGCGCACCTCGGAGCCAATGTTACCTTCCACGAGATCGTAAACCTGATCCAACCGCACCAAAGAGCCGAGCGGCGCCTCGGCCAGATTGACCGCCGGGTTAATTAACAGCTGCTGCGCAAGCTTGATGATCGTGCGGTTCGCTCCACCGACATGTTTGCTAGCGCCACCCTGAGTTCGAAGCCCCGACACGACCTGAATGATGAGGTCGATGTGGTACGGCAGCAGAGGGTAGAGATCGACAAAGCTATCTCGCGTGACCTCCGGCAGCTTGATATCCGCCGACAATCGTGTGTGTTGTATAAGACGACCACGGTTGTCATCGAAGAGCGCGCCGAGGGTCGCCTGCGCGACTGCGTTTTTCGCAAGCACCCGCCGGCTTGTAACCTCGGAAATGTCAGAGGGCTCCAGGTGGACCTGGAGCGGAAACCTGTCCATTAAGCGGGCAAGCTCGATCTTCTTGTCGTCGAGCCCGCTTACGAGTTCACCAAGTTTCTCTTGTGACGTCACGACCACCCAGTGCTTGCCACGCCCCTTCACGCCGAGGCTTTGCACGACTGCCTGGAGGTCGAGCATCTTCTGTACGTCGCGAGCCACGAACTGGCCGACTTCGTCCACGACAAACAACAGACTCTGCCCGGGGCGTCGCCGCTTCATCAGTTCGTTGGCGCGGTCGGCGAGCTTTCCCGGCGTGATATCAGCCTTGTTCTTGACGGCCTTGACCCAGGAGTCCGCCATTGGGTACGTTGCCGCATCCAGGCTGTGGAGCACGCGGCTCGCCTCGCTGAGCGCGAAGGCCACCTTGCCCTTCTCAACGGACCATTCCTTGTCGAACAGGCGTCGGTACTCGTCCTCAAACCGCCCCAGCTTCCCCTTTTCTTCAAGGACGATTTCAAGCTCTGACAAATCAAGGTCCTTTGCGTATCCAAGGCTCTGGAGAAACAACCCATACATAATCTCTGTCAGGGTCTGATTTCCGCTTCGAATGCCACGATCTGTGGAGACGTCGAAGACGACGGCATGCGTTGGGATCTTTTCTGCGATGGCCTTCAGTAATACCCGAAGCTTCTTATCGTCGGTGCGTTTGGCGAAGCGCTCGGATGCGGACTCACCAGCGATCGACCGATTCCCGATCGAGAGACCGAGCATCTTCGCAAAGCTCGATTTGCCCGATCCGAAGAATCCGGAAACCCAAATACCGATGCCTTCGTGAGGCTTGTTCGGCGTCTCGCTGTAGGCTTCGTATATGTGTGTGTAGTGGATCCGGATCGCGTCCGTGACCACGTACTCGTCGATTTCGTCTCGAATGATGTCTTGGTCGGTCTGATCGACCTTGATGACCTCTTCAATGCGGCGATGTATATCACTGGCGAAGAGCGCTTTGATGGGCAGAGCGGTCGTCATCGATTGGTCCTCATCAGAAGATCTTCGGCCGGTAGTTTGGATCAGCATCAACGACGCCCATAAACTTAAGCCCGACTGCCCCGTCCAAAGTACCTGGGTAAAAGAGAACCGCTGGTATCGTTAGAAGTCCGTGCATTTGCTCAAGGAGCGTGTGGCACCGGTAAACGGGGAACAGCGACCCAGCACGGGTAAAGAAGACAAGATCGCGTAGTGGGTCCGGGTGGTGCGGCATACGCGCAGTCACGAGGTCAATGAGCAGCGCGTACTCTGAAAGCACTGCATGCACGGTCTGGACCGTGGTTTCAACGCCTTGTTCACGTTCGACATCAAACCATTCTTCAAGCGATTTCTGTGAGCGCATTGCTTCATCGAGGCATTCCGCTAACGAGATGCGCGTGATGCGCTTGCCCTTTTGAGAAAGGCGTGTCTCGAGCAACGTGACCTGCTTACGAAGTTCATACTCTTCCTCGGGGTCGTACCGGAAGATCGCATACGGCATGTCGTGGTACGAACTGATCCGCTGGCGGGGGTCGGGTAGTTCGAGGACCGGCTCGAGGACTTGTTTGATGCGGCGTTCAAGGTCACTCATGCAGTCATCCTCTCTGCGTACCCGCGCGAACTGGTGCATGGCAGCGAAAGTTGCACCAGGCTACCTGCCACGTGGTACTCGATCTTGTGGAATTGATGCAGCCGCAAGAGCTCGAGGTCGACGTCTGAAGGCCGCATCAAGAACATCCGCCAGTCAGACGCGCCGACAACCTTTCCAGGACTTATACGTTCGTCTCGCATCGCATGCAATAAGTAAAGGAAACTCCGCTCAGGGAGATGATACGAGGCGAACTCCTTGGTCGCTCCGCCGCGAAGTAATCCGAAGTCCTTCACCATGACCAGCAGGGCATGTGCCACGCGATCGACGGTACTTGCCGACCACGCCTTTTGGAGCAAACCACCTCGACTTTGCAGGGACTGAAGGTGGTTGTAGAGGTCTTCGGCCCGGACTTGAAAGAGGCCGTCCTCGAACGCGCCGAACAGCCAGTTCTGCAGGAAGTCGCGGAGGACGAACTCGTCTCGCGTGATGTGCCAAAGCAGAATCGGCTTCCACTCTTCAAGGTCGCAACGGCCCTTTGCGAGGACTTGAAGAGCCCTATCGCGCCCTTCAGGGTCAAACCGTCGACTCATTACGAAAGCCACGTCGCGCAGCCACGTTTCCGTGCGAAGGCCAACCGGATTTTGATCCTTCCAGCGCCGTAGGTTTTCGTCTTTCGGCTGACTTGGATCCCAACTGGCAAGAAACGAGTAGCTCTCCTCGATGAGTGCGCCCTTGAGGATGGTGAAAGAAGACGCAACATCGGATCGAGCTGCCAGCGTCATGCCTACGCCTGCCTTGCGTAGGGAACGGCGAGCGCGCCGACTTCGCTTCTCGCGAAGCCCAGTGCAAGCAACGCTACATCTTCATTTGTGCCACCGAAAACGCCAGGGAGATGGACGGAAGGACCCTCGGCCGATCGCCGCAACCTCGCATATGCCTCGAGACTGCCATCCGTAACAAGACCGAAACCATGCAGTATTAGTGCGAGGTCGGTGCCGTTCAGAGCTTCGATGTTCATGAAGAAGTCTGTCCAATCGTTCGCGTTGTCAATCCAGACTTCCCAGCGAGCATCAAAATCCTCCTCGATGGCCTCTGGCAAGCGCCACAGGGTCACGCACGCGGGCGGATTAAAGACTTCCGCACACCGATGGGAGGCGACGGCGAATACCGATCTGGCCTGAGCGAAGTAATGGGTTCGGGGAAAGCTGCGTCGAAGGGTTGCCGTTCCGAGCCTCCCAAGTTGCCCTTTTGAATTCCACCATCTAGCGAGGTCCGACTCACCGAAGCGAGCTACAACCAATCGCAAGCGAAGCAATCTATCAAGATCGAGCATGGTCGTTGGTGTTCAGTTTTCCGACGGTTCTGATGAGCGAGGATTCGGGCGTACCACTCCATGTTTGTAAACGCCGCCGGTGCTAACTTTAAGCCGACTGCCAAGCGGCCCGACATCGCTCGAAGACCTCGGTTCAAAAACGATTAAAGATGTGGGCGCAAGCAGGCTTAGACCCCTAAGCGTGCCGCGACAAGCTCGTGAGTAGTGCCACGCAGTGCGTCCTCTACGTCGCTGAGAGCGTCCCGGATTTCATCTCGCACGGCCTCCGCCTCATGCTGGATCTCATCCGCGGCACCTCGTAACTCCGTGACTTTGGTGTTAATCGTTTTGATGCGGCCTAGTGTGGTTCGGACACGCTGGATCTGGACGTCGATCGAAGCGGCGTTAACGGTAGGCGTCGCTGCGCGGGTTGCCTGAAGGCGCTCCTGCACGACCAGGAACCGAGCGGCCGTGACAAGGTGCTCGTGAGAACAAGCCACCCAACGCCCCAGCGCCGCCACGCCCTCCGCCCATTCGCCGATCTCCTTTGCCAAGCCGTCGCGCGCCTTACTAACATAAATAGCAGCACCCGCGTTCCGTGCGACCATCGCGGTGCTCACCGTATCCGAGATCGCCATGCGACCCAACGGTTGCTGTCGGTCACGTGCCTCAACCACGATTCGGAGGGTGGCGCCGATCGAGTTGGAATCGGTAGTAGCGAGCAATACGTCTCCGGGTTGGTTGTCGGTCCCAACATGGTGGACTTCGAAGCCCAGCCCTCGGGCCCAGCTCTGAAGAACTTGAACAACGTCTTCCTCGTATGTCGTCCCCTTCTGCGTTGTTTGTTCGAGCGCCTCTGCTGCGGCGCTTTGACCTCGAACCTCCTTGGCAAGATCGCCGACCCGCTCCTCCAGAGGCTTAAGTGTCACTGCTATGACATCCTTCACGGCCTTCGCCAGGCTGCCGCTGTCCGATGTAACCTGCTTGACCGCTGCATCCAAAGATCCCTGGATAGAATCGGTCCGCTTAGAGTCGAGAAGGTCGCGAAGGGCGTGCAGCGCCTTTCCGACCGACGAGGTCTCCTTGGTCGGATCGATTTCCTCCTGGAGCAGCTTTCGAATCTCCTGAATCTTGTCGCTCCCAGCCCTCGAAACTTCGTCGACCAAGGACCGAACTGGCGCCAGAACTTGACCCTCTTCCGTTCCGAGCTTGGCGGTGAGCTGCTTTTGCGTCTCGTTCGGGATCTTCTCCATGGCTCGCTCGACACCGTTTAGCAGGCCATCGATTGCGCGTCTGACGAAGTCCAAGTTCTGTCCGGCCCGGGCTCGCTCCAGACAGAAGACGCCCACTTCCACGGCATGAACGACCGCAGTTTCTCGCTCATCGAAAGGCAAGGCACGGATGTACTCGGCCACATCGCGATTTGGGACAAGTACGTCGCGAATGCGTATGCCGGTATCAGTGACATCGATTTTGCCGTCGATCATCGACTCACCCGACCGGGTAACGGTCGTCGGTTCGGTCATCGCGGGGCCTCCGGCGCAATCTTCGGCAGCGTGGTGCTCTTACCCTCCTTCAGGCCCTGCGGCGTCAGCGCCCACACGCCCCTCGGCGAATTGCGGCTGATCAGGCCTTTCTCCTTCAACGCGTTGCGTGCCCACGCGATCGTATTCTCCGCCTTCGTCTCTCCTGTGCTGACGCGGACCTCGTCGACAGGTCCCAGGAAGCCGTGCGACTTCATGAACGAGATCACGGCCTTGGTCAGGTCGATCTTGTCAGCCTCGCCGTCAAACCGGGTCGCCAGGACATGCAATAGGAACTTCTCGTATACGGGCTGCGGTGTCCGCCCGTTCCGTCTCGGACGCATCGGCGCTCCCGGATCGCGGTCCCCGTCCGATGGCCGCTGCGGGGCGGGTTCCGCCTGCGGTTCGGGCAGGACGCGTTTCTCGACCAGAAGCCGCCGGATCACGCTGTTCGGCGTATCGGTGAAGGGCTTGGCGAGCCGTTGCAGGCCCTCGAAAACGTCATCTTCGATGCGGATGGTTGGCATCACCGGACCTCCTCCTTCGGGGCGCGCCTTTCGGGCTGGCTGGCGCCGAAATCAGGAACTATGTTTATATAGTCACAATGGAACAATATATTAAATAGTTACCAGGTGTCAAGTGCCATCGCATCCGGGCGTGCATCGCTCGGCACAAAGACAATCGAAGAAACGGGCGCCGCGCGGGCCCGGTATGTTGATTCGCAGTCCTGGGCGGCCGCCAAGGACCGCGACCATGTCTGTGCACCGCACGGCAGAACTGGAGTCCGCCGCGCATTGGCCGTTGATCTGCTGACTTGCGGTATGGTGGCGTCGCCAAACGCGAGCAACTCGGCGAGGTTTTGGACGACTGACTCGCGAACGGCGTGCGCGTTGAGACTATTTCTCGAACTTCTTGCAGCTGAACTTCCATGGGCATTGAATCCAACGACCCAAACCCGCGGCGATGCGACGACGGACTCGAGCCGTCGGTCGACTTCCCGCCGGGCCTAAGTTCCAAATTCGGCGACCGGTCGGATCCGCCACAATCTTGGTCCATCGACATCCTGCGCATGATGGACTGGAAGCGTTTCGAAATTCTCGCTGCGGCGTACTACCGGCACCTCGGATTTCGCGTCGAAACGGTCGATTGCGGCCCGGACGGTGGCATCGATGCCACGCTTTATGAAGGGGACGCCGTAACGCCCTACGCGATCCTGCAATGCAAGGCCTGGGATCAGCGCGTCGACGTCAAGCCTGTACGTGAGCTGCTCGGCGTCATGGCACACCGGGCGATCCGCCGAGGTATCTTCCTCGCGACCAGCGATTTCACCTCAGATGCCAAGGCATTCGCCACACCTAACCGCATCGAATGCATCAGCGGACATGCGCTTCTTTCTCGCGTTGATGCTTTATCCAGCGGGGTGCAACGCGAGCTGCTTGCGCTTGCCTGCGAAGGCGACTGGACCACACCGTCCTGCCCTTCTTGTGGTGTGAAGACCGTCGTGCGCACGGCGAAGGACGGAAGGCGGTTCTGGGGCTGCCAGTCATACCCTCGGTGCAAAATCGCGTTCCCCATCGCCCACGACGCTAATCTGCTCAGCCTTGAAGAGCTGCCGGAAGGCCCCGATACGGTGGAAGACCTAGACTCATCTGGTCGACATCAAGGCGCACATGATCGCCTGTTGGCTTATGTGATTGGCAGCCTGGTCATTCTGGGGCTGGCATTGGCACTTGTCCGTTACGTCGCACCCTCTATAGGCGAGCAGACATCGCGCGGGTCCCAGGCGCTGATTCAGGACGCAGCGAAGGCCCAGGGCGCCATTCAGGCTCGCTCGCGCCAAAACGCACTACCGACTGACGACAGCCGCAACGCCGAGGCTCGGAAGAAGGCGTCAGAAGAGCCGCGAGTGAATGGCGACTCGGTCGCGCAACATAGGGCGGCGGCACGCGAAGCCGCGCGCAAGGAAGCCGCCTGGAGGGATTTCCATCAGCGTTCGGCCCGATGCGCCATCGAGGAGAACCAGACCACCGTGGAATGCGTCAACGAATACATCCGGGCGAGGCGCGATTTCGACCACCGCTGGGACTCCGGACAGCTCTGAACCCCGGGCCTTCCTTTCCTACGTTCGTCATTGATCATCGACGCCTGCTTGGACTGTCGAAACCTGCGCTGGCACTGCCCTTCCAGAGGATCTGCCGATCTGCCTTCGACTTCTTAACTTCTTATTCCGAGCAACCGGTCAGTCGACGCCATGAAAAGCCCTCAATACATCACCTCTGTGCAAGAGCTTGTCGCTTCTACAGAATCTCTCGTCAAAAACCCTAGGGCCTCGGTACTATTCCGAGGTCAACCCTGTGACGACGCACTTTTACCAAGAGTGGCGCGAAAAAATCCCAAGAGGAACACAACAACGCTAGAAACACTAATGATCAAGGAATTTCGGCGAAGACTGGCACGCGAAAGAGACATCGCCGCGTTGGACGCCTGGGACATTTTGATCTACGCGCAGCATCATGGCTTGTCCACGCGATTGCTCGATTGGACGACGAATCCGTTGTTCGCCTTATGGTTCGCTTGTCTCGACTACGCCTCCACTTCCAATGGCTATATCTATCTGCTCTCAGCAAGAGAAGAAGACCTAGTTGATACGTCGATCGAGAAGGATCCTTTCAAGATCAAGAAAACGTATGTCCTAAAACCGAACGTAAACAATAGCCGGATCAGAGCGCAGAGCGCGTGGTTTACAGTGCATCGATTTTCGAAGGAAGCCAAACAATTCGTGGATCTGCACAAGAATACTTCAATCAAAGGGACCGTTCTGATGAAAGGCGTACCCCATGATAAGAAACTCGAAATACTGAAAGCGCTCGACAAATTTGGGGTAAATGAGGAGTCCGTATTTCCAGGGCCAGAAGGGACTGCCAAATATATTAATTGGGCTTATAGGGATGACCTATGACTCCTTTTATCCCGCAACCGGCGCTCATCTTCCCGACGGCGACCGACCTCATGCCAATTGGTAACTACAAATCAGGGTGAAGTCCACATGACACCGTCACTACTCTTATCCGAGTCTTCACCCGACATTGCGAGTCTCTGTCGGGCGGTTGAGTGCGCAATGAAGGGAATCAATGAATTGGCCGGAATGGTTATACCGGTCGAATTGCTGGAGAGCTTTGACGTCATTTCAGAAGCGGGAAAAAGTCAGGCCACCAAGGACACTCACGCCGCCTATCGCAGATCGACAAAAACGCTCTACCTGAACCGCCGTACGTTCAGTTCCTTGCAAACGCAAGTCCAAGAAGCAGTCGTCGCCCACGAAATCGCTCACGCCTTGGCACATCGTGACTCGCTCATGGATAAGCTGCCAATGTACGCAGAGTTCGGAAATTTTGGGGAAGAATTTCTTGCGGATCGGTTAGCTTGCGAATGGGGGTTCTTCGAAGGTTTGCGGATCGAGCGCATTGCGTCATATGGTCAGGCTTATGTCATGGCCCTCGAAAAGTGGGAGGACGAGACGACGTACTGCAAAGAGATGTCTCTATGGCACATCCGGAGGCAGGCGGGTCTCGTTTAGCCACTCGCGCCCCGCAACCCAAGCTGACCGTAGATCCTTGCGAGAAGTCTCAATGTCATCAACACCGCGCGATCCGCGAAGCCCAAAGGGCATATGGGACGAACCGCATCGACTCGCGGCAATGGCGTCGGTGAATTGGTTGCTGAAGGCAGACTCCCTGATAGCAGCCTTTGAAACACTAATCGCCGACGACGAGCGTCGGGCCGAACAGAACCAGCCACGTCGAATTCAAAGCGTCGCGTACATGCTAGCCGGTTTCGCGTTCGAAAATCTGCTGAAGGGAATACTCATATCCGGCGAGTCGCCTTTGGATGAGAGAGGTAGGTTCATCTTGAAGTCGCATAACCTACTCGAGCTCTCGGTGGAGGCGGGTTATACATTTAACGACGAGGATCGACGCCTACTTGAAAGAGCCCAAGAATTCGCCATCTGGGCGGGCAGGTACCCGATACCGTTGAACAGTGAATCCATTCCGCGCGTGTTTCACGCACAGGGCGAGGATTGGGCCACCATCCGGCTCCTGTTCGCAAAGCTCCGGGATGATCTTCAACGGTTGCGGTAGACGTTGGGAGCTGATCCGTGGACGTGGAGGACGCTAATGGCTGAATACGATCGTGCGTTCGGCGAAAGGCTTGCGGCTGTCGCCGGGGATTTGCTCGCTGACGGTATTGAAGAACTAGACGCAAAACGCGCTGTCCTCTATCTCAGCTTGCTTTCGGTGGAAATCTCGCTGAAGGCGATGTTGGAGCGCGCTGGAAAGCCAGTTCCTGAAATCCGAAAGCGGTCGCATCACCTCGCTGCACTTCTATCGGATCTCGACCAATGTCGGATCGGCGCCGCCACCGGGACTGGGATTCAGGCTCGCGCATCGCAACTGCGAGGTAAGACGCTCACGTACCGGGATGCGGAGTCGACCGTGGGTAAAATTATCGACGAAGCGGAAAGCAAGGGGGCATCGCAATACCCGAACGCGGTAAGGTACGGCGACGTATTGCAACACTTTCCACCAGAGGTCATCGCGCAAATGGCGTCAACGATCGCGGCTTTCGCTCGCGAACACTGGGATGACATCAGCGCCTAATTGAGCCTCCGGCGAGCTTGGCAGCTATCACCTGCATGCTCCGCCCTCAAAAAGTCGTACGGGCTCGTAGACTTACCCCTGCGACCTACGCGCCGTCTCCGACGCTGGCACGGCGGAGCGGCGGTCCTGCTACCCAGCTGCGCCAGAATAGTTCCGCGGGCGCCGATGGCTCGGGTCCTCCTCCTAGCCGGCCGAAAACGTCGCACTTGGCGGGTAAATCGCAGCTAGGACATCCGCCGGACGTTTGGGGGTCATCCTAGTGGCTAGTACGCTAGCCAAACGACGAAGGGCTGAATCCCAGGCGCGGACTTCGTCTTTGCTCTGGAGGTGCTCGCCACCAACCTGCGGCGCAACGATCTGGTCGGATGCGGTCCATCAACATAGCCATAAGCCATTTGGGCATATCCTCCTTGGTGCAGCACGTAGACGGCGCGGGTTTGCGCCAGCTTGGTCACTGGGTGGGACATGCGTATCGCGCGGCTAAGTATCAAGAACTTCCGTGGCGTGCGTGGCGGGACACTGCTTCTGCCACCGCATGCCGCCCTTGTGGGCGACAACAACATCGGCAAGTCGACGGTATTCGAAGCCATAGACCTGGTCCTCGGTCCTGAACGCCTAGCCCGGCGTCCGGTCATTGATGAACATGATTTCTACGCCGGCGAATACTTGGACGCGAAGGGAGATCCGGTCTTGGTTTGGGTGGAAGTTGTTGTCGTGGATCTGAGCGAGGAACAGGCCCGGCATTTCCGCGACCACATCGAGTGGTGGAACGATCAGGACAGGGCCCTGATCAGCGAGCCCCCACCCGAAAGCACTGATGCGCCGGGCGTGCGCGCGGCGCTACGAGTAGCGTTCGAGGGCGCCTATGACAAGGAGGAGGACGATTTCACGGGAAACACGTTCTTCGCCTCCCCTCACGAGGAAATCGGTGCGCGCAGCGCGTTCAAAACGCTGGACAAGAGAGTGTGCGGCTTCCTGTACCTGCGTACGCTCCGAACTGGAAGCCGTGCCCTCAGCCTTGAACGCGGGTCCCTGCTAGACATCATCCTGAAGCTCCAGAAGAAGCAGCTGAAGATGTGGGAAGAGGTTCTTGACCAACTTCGAATTCTTCCGGTCGCTGAAAGACCCGAAATCGGAGTTACGGAAATTCTCTCGGCTGTACAGGATGCTCTTCGGGACTACGTCCCGGCCGAATGGGCGAACAACCCCCACTTGCGCGTGTCGGATCTGACGCGCGAGACCTTGCGAAAGATGCTGACCGTCTTCATGGGCACTGGCGCGACCCGCGCTGATGGTTCCGAATACGCCGCGCCGTTCCAGCACCAGGGCACTGGCACGATCAATACACTGGTCCTTTCTCTCCTATCGCTGATCGCAGAGCTCAAGAATAACGTGATTTTCGCAATGGAAGAGCCGGAAATCGCCATTCCTCCGCATACGCAGAAGTGCATCGTTGATGGCATACGTAGGAAGTCCGCTCAGGCCCTGTTTACCTCTCACTCACCGTACATTTTGGAAGAATTCCTGCCGGCGCAGATCTTGGTAGTTCAGCGAAAGGACGGCGTTATCAGTGCGGTACCGTCGTCACTGCCGCCCACGGTGAAGCCCAAGAAGTACAAAGAAGAGTTCCGGAAGCGCTTTTGCGAAGCCCTGCTCGCCAGACGCGTCCTTATCACCGAGGGCAGAACGGAGTACGACGCTTTTCCCTCAGCCGCGCGTCGCCTCCATGAGCTGCATCCAGACGACTTTAGGACGCTTGAGGCTCTGGGCCTTGCCGTGATCGACGCCGGAGCGGATTCGCAGATTGCTCCATTGGGCACACACTTCCGCAGCCTTGGCAAGGTGACGTTCGCCGTATTTGACCAACAGACTGCCGTGCAGAAGACGGCGATCGAGGCTGCGGTCGATCATCCGTTTCAAGGACCAGAGAAAGGATTCGAGGAGACCCTCCTGAACGGCACGGCGGAGGTGGCGTTGCGCCAGTTTTCCGCTGCGCTGGTTCAGGACGGTGAATGGCCATCGCACCTCGCTGCGCAGACACCGACCTCTGCAATGTCGTTGTCTGATCTCCGTGCTGCCCTGTTGAAGTATTTCGACTGGAGCAAGGGAACCGGCACCGCCGCGGACCTGCTGATGGGTTGCAGTAGGGACGAGATGCCGCCTTATGTCGTTGAAACGCTGAGCCGGATCAAGGAGGTTTGTGACCCGCCGGCCCCGGCCGAAGCGACCGAGCCCGAGGGCCCGCCAGGACAGCAACCAGTTGTTGGGGCCGGAGTCTAGCCGTGCCGTCCATGGACGATCTGTCGCCGCAGAAGCAAGAACTTCTTGGCGCGGACGGCAATCTCCTAGTCCTCGGGGGACCGGGCTCAGGCAAGACGACGATTGCGTTGCTCAAGGCTTCTCGTGAGATTCGGCCAGGCCGGCTCGCCGTCGGTCAGAGAATCATTTTCCTCAGCTTCGCCCGCGCCACTATCGCCCGCGTGATCCAACGAGCAGGAAAGCTGCTTGAGGAAGAAACCTCTCGCGTGCTCGAGATCAATACGTACCACGGGTTTATTTGGAGGCTCATACGCAGTCACGGCTATCTTCTGCGGAGTGGTCGAATAGCCCTATTACCGCCGCCGCAGGCAGCCGCACGGTTGGCCCGTATCAAGAGCGAGGCGGCGCGGGACGCCGAGAAGAGACGCTTATTCGATGAGGAGGGCCTTCTCCACTTCGATCTATTCGCTTCCGTCGCGGCCAATCTCCTCTGGAAGAGTCAGGCCCTTCGAAGGATCATTTGCGACGCATACCCGATAATCGTCCTGGACGAATTCCAAGACACGAATGCTGACGAGTGGGCCTTCATAAAAACCCTCGGTACTGCAAGCACACTCATCGCGCTGGCGGATGCAGAGCAGCGGATCTACGAATTTAGAGGAGCTGACCCAAGACGTATTGGTGAATTTACGGAACAGTTTCAGCCTTCGATCTTTGATTTTGGCGCCGAAAATCATCGAAGCGATGGTCGAGACATAACGGCGTTCGGCAATGATCTGCTGCGCGGTACCAATCGAGAACGCGCCTACAACGACGTGACCGTTGAAAGGTACGGCTTCTACCGCGGACTAAATGCGCTGTTCCCGCTCAAGTGCACCGTGCTGAAGCGAGCGCGAGCCATGGAAATCGCCAACCCCGGAGACTGGTCTCTTGCCGTGCTGGTGCCGACAAAAAGGCTAATGCTTCAAGTATCTGACTACCTCGGCGCGAGCAGCGACGGTCTGCCTTCCTTGTCTCATGACGTGCTGTTGGATTCCGAGGGACCGGCGCTCGCAGCCGTCTTAATTTCAGGGCTTTTGGAAGGGGGGGAGCCCGCTGATCTCGCACCGCGCCTGATCCGTGACCTTTGCGAACACATCAGTGGCCGCCGTGGGGGAAGTGAAGTACCGCCGCAAGGCGATCTCGACCTCGTTGGCGCTTTGGCGAATTTTCTCCGGACGGGCCAGGTCCGCGGGCGCAAACGGCAACGGATCGTTGAAGGAGCGAAATCCATCGGCGACGCGCGGCGCGCTTTGAACCTCACTGGGAATCCGGAGCAAGATTGGCTCGCGGTTCGACGGCTACTAGCGGAGTCCGGCCTTGAGGAATACGTCCAGGTCGCGGAAGACGCCAGGTACTTGCGCTTGCTGCATAAAGGAGCAGCGCTTCGATCTCGCCTCAGTGAGCTATGGCGCGCCTACGGAGACTACCGCGGTGCGCCCGGCGCTGTTGAAGACGCCCTACTGCAGGAGCACTTTGTGGCGAGCGTGAGGGACTGGAGATGGATACACGTGATGACGCTCCACAAATCCAAAGGTAAGGAATTCACCGAGGTGGTCATCCTCGACGGAGCGTACCACCGCCTTTTATGGCCCAACGCCAGTGACAATGAGAAGGCGCAAGCGCTTTTGGCGCTCCGCGTGGCTGTCACCAGGGCAATGCAGAATGCGACCATCATGACACCCAAGCGGGATGCGTGCGAGTTTCTATAGCGCGCGGCAGGCAACGACTAATCGAGACTTGCGTGGCGCCTCAGAGCGCTCTCGTTTTTTAGGTGTCTCTTATGTTTTCGGCGTCACCGCCTATCCTGCCATCCAAAACAAATTTTCTGACGGGAATTTGTAGGGAATTTGGCGGGTTTCTGTAGTGCCTAGTGCGCACGATTGCAGATCGAAGCAAAGGGTTGAACTTGAGCGCATCCTACGCTCAACCCCGTGCAGGACAGTGCACACAAAGGCAACGTTGACCCCCTCGACTTCTTGAGGCAGATTTCGCTGCATGAGCGAGTCGACTTCTGCAGGGAACGGCGTCACGCTTCCCCCAAGGAGGACGCGACAGAGTCTGCACGGCTACATCTACGAACACCTGCATGCGGTCGAATGCGCTCTTTCCTTCGGTGTGCCATACCAGACTCTGATTGAAGCGATGTTCGCTGCTGGCTTCGCGAAAGTGACCACGAAGTCGATTGAAACTGCCGTATATCGCGCGCGCAGAAAACGCCCCACGCACCCCGCTCGCTTGGTACCGCAACCGATCGTCCCGGCACGCAGGACTGCAACCCCTCGCGAAGTGACTTTGCGGCCGGCTCTCGATACCGACCTGACCTCGGAGATCGGCAGACGGTTCCGTCAGCTCGTGCGGCCCCCAAGACCTGGTAGCGATGAACCCGATCCATTGATATGAGGAGCCAGAAATGTTCGACCACGCGGCGGGCGCCCCCGGCGCCATTCACCTGGTTCTGCAAGGAAAGGGGGGCGTCGGCAAGTCGTTCATCGCCCTGCACCTAGCTCAGTACTTCATCGATCACGGTGTACCTACGGCTGTCTTCGATTCGGATCCAATAACTCCGACCCTCTCGAACTACCAGGCCCTGGGGGCCCGCTACATTAATTTCATGCTAGACGACGACGAACTAGACGTTGAGCAATTCGACGTGCTGGCGAGCGAGATCGTGGAGGCATCCGGGCACGTCGTCGTTCTGGACACCGGATCGTCGAATTTCATTGCGCTGATGAGCTACCTGAGGAGCAACAACGTACTGCGTGTCTTCGCAGAGCTTGGCCGCCACGTAGAGATTCACACGGTGCTGGTAGGGGGAGCGGGGGCTCGGGAAACACTGGGCGCTCTGGTAAGCATGGTGGAGAACCTCCCTGCCGACGGTTACGTCGCATGGCTGAACTCCTTTCTTGGCCCGGTCCTGTTCGATGGAAAGCCGTTCGAGGAAACGAAGGCGTTCGGCGAGATCAGGGACAGCCTCACCGGTATCGTACGTATCAAGCACCGCAGGGGAACCAATCAGATGCTTCATCTGAAAGCGTTGCATGAGATGACGCGCCGGCATCTTACGTACAAGGAGGCAATGGCTACAGCGCAGTTCTCACTTTGGGACAGGCAGCGGCTCGCAGAAGCGCGTCGGGAGGTGAACCAGCAGTTGTCCGCGATCTTCGGGTGCGAGGCGCCTGTAGCTGCTCCGGTGGGCGAAGACTAACGGATCGCGGCAAGGAAAGGTTTGCCATGGACAAGTCGAGACTTTCGGTAGTCGTCTATAAGAGAACGGGCTTCCCGCTCGACGAGGAGGACCCGGCCTTCGCATTGGTGGAGCTGAACCGCTTGGTCCTTGAGGAGTTTGTCGACGGAGCGGCGCGGCGCCTCGCGGAACGGCTTGAGACGTTTCCAGAGCAGATTCGCTCGAGTGGTGCCGCTGTTGCCGCTGAGGTGGCGGCTCAGGGAATGCAGCGGGTCGTCGAAATTCTTGCCGAATCGCGCCGCACGATCAAAGCCGATACCGAGCAGGCCCAGCGGCGGATCGCCGAGCAGACCGGAAGAGTAAGCAAAGACCTTGCGCGCGAGGTGACCGAGGTCGTGCGAGCCGCACAGTCCGTAGCACGAGGCGGTGCCGCGCGCGCGCGCTGGCTCTTGATCGGTGCCGTGATCGGAGCGGCGTGTTGCATCGTGGCCTTCGTCGCGGTGGAAATCGTGACATCGAGCAACGTATTCCAAATGGCTCACGGACGTTGAACGGCCGAGGCGTGGAGCCTCGGCCGGAGTATGGGGCCGCGCGTGCGACCCCCGAGGGACGGCTCTCAGGCCGGAAGCAGTCTCATCGCGACCTGCCACAGGCCGCTGTTGATCCGCACGTCCTCCCTGATTGCGGAGACGGTGCGAGTTCGCGTGGCCCGGCCGGACGCAGAGCGGCCCGCGAGCCCACCGTGCATCAGGTGCTCTTGGAGCGTGTTATAGGCGGTCCAGACGTCCTGCCGGGCGTCAGCCTCGCGCCGCGGAGTAATGATTTGCTCAGGTGTCACTGGCCAGTGTTGGCCGCGAGGGTACCGCAGGGCGAGCGCCTGGCGGGCGAACTCGAGGCGTTGTTCGGCGGTCAGGTTGAAGCTTGCCATGCGCTGCACGACCTCGCCGACGCGGCCGAAATCGCGGATCATCGACAGGGCAGCATCGACGACGTTGCGCACGATGTTACCGCGGTGGGCCACGTGGATCAGGCCGAAATCGCCGAGCTGCACCATCAGACCGTTAGTACATACCGGGCGGTACAAACCCGCTCGTAGCTCGTAGGAGCTGCTTCCGTCGTGGGCGTTGATGAGTACGACTTGCGGAATGGCGTCGACCAGCGTCACGGACTCGCGGCGGTGCTGGAACCGCAGCATGTGCCGCGCGTACGCTGGATCGGAGCTGCGGCGGGAGTGTGTCTGGCTCGCCGCGACCGCGGCGAACCCCGCCTCGAACAGCGCGTCGATCAGTGCCTTGGTCGAGAGGAAGACATATTTGCGACTGGTGTTGGAGGCTGGACGGTCGGCAAAAGCGGCCGGAACCCGGTGCGCAAGCTGGCCCGGTTCCAGCGGAAGAACGCGGGCGGATGCGGTCGAATTGAGGTCGGTGAGAACGGTGCTCATGGTAGGACTCCAAGGTGATGCAGGCGGGATTGCCTGCGTCGCCCCGTCGTCACGGCGCAGCACAGCCGTCAAGACTCGCCGTAGCGCAGCGAAGGCGACTCGCCGAGCACCGCAACGCCGGCGCGCAGGGTGTTGACGGCGAGAACGCCGTGATACGCTGGAGCGACACAGGCAAGCCCACCCCACCCCCACTCCGGTGCCCAGGGCGACGTAGGTCAAATGATCAACGCGCTGCCGGCGCGTTCTGACCTCTCCTCGCCGCTATCGGCGGCGCGCGAGTTGCAATAGAAGGGCAACACGGATCGCAGTGCGCGCGCGGCGGGAAAACGAGGGCGCCCGCCGCCGCCCACCGCCTCTAGAGCAGCCCTTTTTCGGCGAAGCTGAAATGCCTGTCACCGCCGATGACGATATGATCGATCAGACGCACATCCACCAAAGCGAGCGATTCTCGAAGCGCCTGCGTCAGCGCCTCATCGGCACGTGAGGGTTGCGGAATTCCGCTTGGATGTTGGTGCACACATAGTAGAGCTGCGGCATTGACCGCCAAAGCCCGCTTCAGGATCTCTCGCGGGTAGACCGAGGTCTGGCTGATGGTTCCGCGTGCAACTTCTTCGAAGGCGATGACGCCGTTCTGGGCGTTCAGCAGCACGATCCCGAAGACTTCGTAACCGATGCCTGCGAGTCTCGCCTTCAGGAACGGCGCCGCCCGGGTGGGGCTGTCAATGATTTCGGCCGCCGGCGTCTCGAGGAACGCCTGCTCCATTAGGGCGTGCACAGCGCGGATCGCGTCCCAGCCGGCGCCGTAGGAGGCTCTCGCTTCTTCAAGGACATGCGATGCGCGGCCGCGTGATTGCTTGAAGAGGCGGCTGGCAGCGCGCGCGCCGAACAGCGTGCGCAGGGCGTTGAGGGTCGCAGCATTGGTATTTGACATCGTGTCCTCCGAGCTGGTTGAGTCGGCGGGCTTGCCGACAGGCTCAGGGACGCGACGCAGCGCAGCAGTCAAGGCTCGCCGAAGGCGACTTGCAAGCGCGGCGCAGCCGCGCGCCGGCCTTGACGGCGAGAACCGTCGCGTATCGTGAAAGAACACGGCAAGCCCGGCATGGCACCACGGTCGCGGAGGGCTCCTTCAACCGGTCTCTACCGGTTCCGTCCCGACCGAAAGAGTCTGAGCCGTCTTGCCAAACCGCGCTCCTCGTACTCGGTAGAGCAACTCGGAGAAGAGCGTGAATCCGTGCGACGCAGCGCTCAACATTGCGCCTGCCATCAGCGGGAGTGCCGCTGGAGCGCGGCTCGGATATCGTCACCGCGATGGAATACGACCGCAAACGCACGTCCGCCGGCGTCCTGGCGCTCGCCGCGATCGACTCAGTCATCGAGCGCGGAACGCTCTGCGATTGGATCGAGCTGCGGGCGGCGGCCCTAGCCTGCCCGGAGGTTCTCGCGGATTTGCGGCGTTTATGCCGCATTCGGACTGCTGATCTCTACGATCCCTTCGCCGACGGACACCGGGCCTGGCTGGCGTACATCGATTCGGCGATTGGGAACGACGCGAGCTGCGCCGTGCTTCGGCAGGCGTTTATAGAGTCCGGAGGTCGGTTATAGTGATCTGGCTTCGATCGCCATCCCGATTGGATCGAAAGGCACCAGGAGATCTTTGCCGGTGGCCTTCGGATCCAACCACCGTTCCTCATCCTGAGGCCTCAGGATCACGGGCATCCGGTCGTGCAGCTTGGCGATCGCCTCGTTCGCCGCGGTCGTGATGATCGTGTAGGTCTCCAGCCCCTCGCCGGATTCAGGGTCTCGCCACCGCTCCCATAGGCCGGCGAGCGAAAATATGCCTTCGTCCGTTACTCGGATCCGCCATTTCGTCCGGTGCCCTTTCGGGCCCGACCACTCGTAGAACGCGTTGACCGGGACCAGGCACCTGCGCGCCTTGAATGCATCGCGGAAGGAAGGCTGCGTGGCCACGGTCTCCGAGCGCGCGTTGATGGTGTGGGTGCCGAATTTCAGCTCTTTGGCCCACCACGGAACGAGGCCCCAGCGGGCCAGGACGCATTCGAGATCAGTGGATTCTCGTGCGCGGCGGATGATCGGCGCCTGGTCTGTCGGCCGCCAGTCGGCGTTCGGGGCGAATTCCGGCACCGAAGGGACGTGGAAGCGCGCACGGATGGCGGCCGGGTTTTCGGAGAGGTCATAGCGGCCGCACATAGCTATTCCTATTGCGGAGCGCCACCATCGATTGTCCCCACGTCGTATTGCGACCGTTGGTGTTCGCCGCGGGCAACGGAAGGGATGGACGCATGGAGCCAACGTGCCCGTCGCCGCGATCGGCCCGCGGGTTGCAGGGGCAAACGGCGTGCTTGGCCATCCGTCACCTTTGCGCCCGATTGCCCTTCGCTCTCGCGGTCTCGTACTTCCTGTATGCCGCGATCCAGTCGGTTCTAATAGCCTGCTGCGCTTGCGCGAGCGATACCCTTCCCTCGCAGGCCCGGCGGTTCAAGGTGCGCTCGAGGTCATCTTTCAGCTCGGCAGTCCACGTCCCCGTTCTCGGCTGAGGCCAAACGTTGGCCGGATCGTCCGGCGCCCCGCCCAGTTCCAGCGGGATCAGGTGGTCGAGTTCGAAGTCGCGCACGTCCCTGCTGCCAACGCCGTACTTGCGCATCAGCTGCCGCTTCAAGCGATTGGTGTAGGAAACCGGTGGTCGAATCGTTCGCGTCCATCCCTTCGTGCAGATGGTGCCGCGGATGTTCGCCTGAGTGACCATCTCATTGATCGCGCCGGGCGTGATCTTCGGATCGGGAAGCTCGTAGGCGAGCACGGAAAGGGGAACGATTGCGGCGACGGCGGCGAGCAGGGCTGGGCAGAGCAGTGGAAATGGCTTCACGTAACGAAGATGAATCGCGGATCGGCACTCGAATACGAGGAGCTACTGAATATAATACCAGTATGCCGGTTTCTCCTCAGCCGTTCAAATGTCCCGCCTGCGGCCATCAGGCCTTCGAACGGGTCGAGGTCACACGACTGGACGGCAGCCGATACAGCACGGAGTTTGTTGCCTGCGTGCGCTGCCGCGTGATGGCCTGGCGACCCGAGCTTGCAAAGACTCCACAGGCGCCGGATTTCCGCCGGGGGTGGGGCGCGCGCGGGTAGTCGGCGAGCGGAATCGAGCGAGATGGAAAGGATCGCTGGGCGACTCTCCGCACGGCGCTCACTCGATCGGGGCCGCCGACTACGCATGCCCGCCGGAAGGCTCCGCAGCACTTTGCCATGCGCCGTCAGATAACTCGGAGTCCGGCCCCGTGCTGTCGCCCACAATCTGCGCGCGCACCCGCCGCGTGCCCACACCCGACCTTGCGAAGGCAACGTAGTGCATCGTGATTTCGTGCTTGTACGCCAGTTCCTCGTCGGTGACCTCCCGACAAACCTTTCCCGGATTTCCCCGAACGATCGTGCGCGCCGGGACCCGCTGGCGCGCTGTCACGAGCGTTGCCGCGCCCACCATCGCATCGTCTTCGATCACCGCGTCATCCAGGACGATTGCGCCCATTCCGATCAGGACGTTGCGGCCGACCGTACAGCCATGCAGCATCGCACCGTGCCCGATCTGCCCGAGTTCCCCCACCAGGACGCGCCCCTGGGGCCGCGTATGCACGACACAGCAGTCCTGCAGGCTCGTGCCGCGCTCGATCACGATCGAGCCTTGGTCGCCGCGACATACCGACTGCGGGCCTATGTAGCAGTCGGGCCCGATCCAGACGTCGCCGATCAACACGGCGGTCTCGTGCACGAGAGCGGATGCGTGGATCACGGGCACGCGTCCGGCCGCCTCGTAGGTCCGCAGCTGTGCGACATCGGTGCGTGCCTCGGTCGTTCCGGGCTCGGGTGCGAGGCGCCGCGCGCCGCGCACTTTCCAGGCCTGGCGACGCGCTTGGTCGAGCAACAATCGAATGTTCATGGAGGCTCACTGGGAGACGAGATACAGAAGGTGCAAGCCGTTCGCGGCCAAGAACGCCGCGAACGCCCCGGCCAACACTCGCGACGGCAGCCGATGCGCAACCGCAACGCCGAGATGAACTGTCAGCAGGGCTCCGACCATCAGTTCAGCCAACGCGGGCACGTGGATGTAGCCGACTGTCCAATGGCCGAGCGGGACGCCGCGGCCTTCCCACGCGTAAGCGAAGGCCCCAGCCAGGCTTACGGGCAGTCCAATGGCCGCCGACGTGCCCACCGCGCGCTTGGGCTCCATGCCGCCCGCCGTGAGGTATGGCGTAAACAACGTTCCACCGCCGACGCCGGCCATCGCCGCGATCGCGCCGAAGACGACGCTCGCCACATCCAGCGCGACATCCTGGCGCGCAACCGCTTGCACAACTGCGTATTTCGAAAGATCGGCGAGCATCAGCGCCGCCGCGACGAACTGGAAACAGGCCACGAATACCAGCAGCACGCCGCGCGGCGCGTCGGCAGCCGCCATGCTTCCGAGCAGCACGCCGACAACGGCCCAGGGCGCCACACGGTGCACGGTGGGACCGGAGGCGCTGCCGCGCCGGAAGTGGCTGTAGGCGCTTTGTGCGGCCGAGAATGCGATCGCCGCCATCGAGGTGCCTAGCGCCATTGCGACTACGTGCTGCGGGTCGAGGCCCGCCGCGGTGAACGCGTACACCAGCGCAGGGACCATGATGAGGCCACCCCCGATGCCGAACAGGCCCGCCAGGAAGCCGGCCGCGAGGCCGCTTAGCCCGAAGATCACAAACGTCAGGTCGTTGCTCACGAGTCTCGCCCTTCCCCCGCGGGGCACCTGCTTTCGGGGCGGAATCCCTCACCGCCCGCTGGGAGCCCGCCAGAATCGAATTTCACGGCTGGTAACTGCGCAATCCAGGGCCGTGCCGGTGCGGCAGAGCCGCCTTGCTTCAGCGATCCAACCAGCGAGCGGCCTCCCGCGCCCGCGAGCCCCCTCCCGACAGGTCGTTCATGAACCGCGGCGAGTCATCCCCCATGGCTGCCTCCCCGGCATCGAGGTGGCTCCTGCCAGCCCGCGCCAGGCAGTCGTATGCGCGCTGCGTCAGCGCAACCAGCACGCGCAGCGGCCAGCCTTCGCAGGCAGGCCGCAGGTGTGCCTCGGTTACGACGTTCATAACGAGCCGCTCTGCAACTGCCGGACAAGGTCTTCGGGCAGCGACGGCAGCGCCCGCCAGTCCGCCGGGCGGCCGTGTCGCAGCTCGTCGAGATCGCGCACGGCGACCGAGCCGTCGGCAAACGTCACTGAGGCACCATCGGCGAAGTCCGGGGCCGCCGCCGGGCTCGGATCGCCCGACTGCGGTTTGAACTGCCCTGGTCCGGTGCCCAGCAGCTCGCCGATCAAGCACCACTCGTAGAAGTCGGGCACTGGCTCGTTGAGCGCGCGCTGCGTCCACCGCTCGACCGCGGCGATGAACAGATCGGCCATCGGCTTTGTCGAGAACCTATGCATCGGCGAAACCTCCCCGGCTGTTGCCGTCGAACGAAACGCCCGAAATGCCGCACCCGCACGCCCGCTCCTCGCCATGGTCCGGGCCTCATTTCGGGCCCCCGCCCAGCGCAAGCAGCGCCGCCAGGTGCAGCGGGTAATAGCCATAGAACAGCAGCCGTACGCGTGAGGCGGTGACCCGGCTGCGCGCAAGGCTGTAGACGATCAGCGGGGCGGCCAGCGGTACCACGCTCATCGTCAACACACACAGCAACGCGGTGGCAGCTGCAACGGCAAGGCCTCGCTCGGCCGTGGGTTCCATCAGCCACGACCGCACCGTCAGGACCACGGCCGCGCCGATCCACCAGAACTCCACCACCGCGCCCCCGACCGCCAGCGCCGGCCACGCCACCACGCGGTGCCAGCGCTGCCCAGAGGCGCGCAGCCGCACGAATGCGACAACCAGCAGCAGCAGGAACATCGTGTTGAGCAGCGTGGGCGGCCAGGGACCGCCGCGCAGCAGCGTGAAGGGTATTTGTGCAAGGGCAGCGAAGACCACCAGCCGCCGAGTCATGCGCGCCGCCGGCCCGTTCTTTTCGAGGGCGTCGGGCGATGCCAGATGCGCGGCGAGCGCGATCCCGAATAGGGGCATGGCGATGCGCCCGATCTGGTACATCCACGCGTGAGCGTCGTGCAGCAAATAGGTGTTCACATGATCGATCGTCATCGCGGCAAGGCCGATCCACTTCGCGGTTTCCAGTGCTCCGTTGTCGATTGAAATGGGCGCGGACCTGGCTGTGAATCGCATGCGCGGCACGTCGGCAGGCATCGATGGCTCGCACTAGCGGCCTATCGACGGTTCACGGCCGGCCTCGCGCGGCGGCTGCGGCGCCGGCGGAGTCCGCCCCGGCGCCGATGGATCGACCACCATCGCGCGCGGGGCGCGGCCAGCCGCCTCGCGCTCCATCAGCTCCAGCCGCGCGAGGTTTCGAATCAACTCGCGCACGTGGGCAGCCACGCCCTTGGTCGCCAGATAGCTGTCGACGGCAGCGATCGCTGTGCGGTGGCGCTCGTTTTGCTCCTGTGGCGTCTCGCGCCCGCGGCGGGACTGCGCCTCCGCCCCGTTACCGGTCGCCTCGCGCGGGGTAGCACCCGCGCGCGGCGCCGGGGTCGGTTCGATGCGGTTGCCCAGGCCACGGGCTTCCTTCAGCTTGGCAACAATCTTGAGATCGTCGGATGAGGGCTGGTAGGCGCGCTGCAGGAGCTTGTTGCTGTGCAGCGTGGCCTCCATCCCACGTGCCTTGGCCTCGATCCACACGCGGCGCTGAAACTCCTTGTCGCCGGTCACCTTGATGGTGCTCCAGCGATTGGCCTGCGCAAGGTCCAGCATCGCGCGGATCGTCGGCTCGCGCGTGTCGTAGGCGACGATCTTCCTGGCCTCAGCAACGAACAGGGGCACAGTCGGACGGGCCGGGTCGGCGTACACGCCGTTGCGCACGGCGTAGGTCTGCTCCAACTGCAGCCGCAGCGCGCGCCGCCGCTCGAATTCGGCGTCGAGCTCTCCTGCGCCCGGTGCGCGCTGCGCGATTGGTGGCGCAGCCGGCGGTGCCTGCCTGCGGGCTGCCGAGGACCTTTTTTGTCGTTCGTGGGCCGGTTCGATCGTGCCGAGCACTTGTGCTTGCTTGTCTGCCATCTTCGGCTCCCTTCTTCAGGTCACTGCTTGTCGCATCACATCGCGTTGACAGCGGCAACTGCCGAGCCGCCGTGCACGGCGAGCCGTTCGGGCGGCACCGGGTAGAGCTCGACTTCAGCGCGCCGGTTCGCCGCGCGCCCTTCTTCGCTTGTGTTATCGGCGATGCGGTCGCCCACAGGCTGGTACTGCACGGCGATCTTGTGCGGATCCACGCCGCCTTTGAGAAGCACGTCGTACATCGCCGCCATCCGTCGAAGCGCGATCGTGCTTTCGCCCGGCGTCTCCACGGCTCCGTCGGTGCGGCCCTTGACCACGACATAGGCCGCACTTTTCGCTGCATCGACCACGCGCCGCAATTCCTCCGCGGTCGCATCGATTCTCGAGGAGTTGAAGGCGAACCACAGCGTCCAAACGACATTGCCGCCGCTGGCGCGGGCCGGCGCCGCGGCGGGCTCCTGGGGAACTGAACCTGCCGTGCGCCGGAATTCCTCCACCGTGACCTGCGCGAGCGCCGCGCTCGCTCCTTCCGCGAGCCTGCGCGCTTCGGACACCTCGAGCCGGGCATCGGCGAGTTCCCCGCGGCAGATCTGCAGCTCCACCGCGCTCGTCGAGTTGGCGGGTCGCTTGCCCGACTCGTCGACCTCGGGCGGCTTGGGCGGCGCCGAGGAGCAGCTGACGATGCCCACTGCGAGAAGCGCGGTGGCGATGCGAGTGCGAGGCTGGATCATCTTCATCTTTCGGGTGAGCAAGACCTTTAGCGAGTCATGCCAAGTTCGGCCGACGGGCTCCGCGATGTAAAGAGCTGCATCTGGCGATCTGAGTCGCCGCCACCCGCCTCCTTGCGGCTGGCGCGTTTTTCCGTCGCCGGCTCATCGGCCGCGAGACAGTCAAAAAAATCCTTGACGAAGCGGATCCACTCTTCGACAGTCATGTCGTCGCGCACGGGCGGCAGGTTCTCCAGGTTGTGCGCGAGGCGCGCAACGTAGGCTTCAGGCCCGCCGGCCAGGTCCTTTTCGGTGGCAGGCCGCACCTGCTGCTTGGCCCGTGCGAGGCTCCCCTCGACGTCGAGGCGGCGTACCGGAGGGGGCGGAAGCAGACGCTGCGCGAACGCGGCGTCCTTGTAATAGAAGATTTTCTCGGCGAGGATCGGCTTCGTGTTCTCGTAGAGCACGATCTGCCGGTCCGGGCCAAGCTCCTTCAGTTCCTGGGGGAGCATCAGCGCGCGCCGGTGCTCGGTGCGGTTCACCGAGGAGCCGCCGCGGGCCCCGCCGGAGCTCTTGCTCCGGCTCACGCTGACCGCGGTGAAATACCCCAGCATCTCGCTGTATTCATTGGCATCGTGCTGCTCGCGCGGAGCGAACACGATCTGCAGCGCGTGGTTGGTCGCAAAGGCGCGCGCACCATTCGTGCCGTAGATCTCGTTTAACTGCGAGATCGACTGTGCGATCGTCAGAAACCGCAGGTTGTAGCCGGCGAGGTACCCCACGCCCTTGGCGAGCATGGCCACGTGGCCCAGCGCCGGGAATTCGTCCAGCACCAGCAGCACCTGGTGCTTCAGGCTCGGGTCGTCGTCGGGAAGTTCGCGCGTGTTCACGTTGATGAGCAGCGTCCAGAACACATTCAGGATCACCCGCGCCTCGGCGAGCCTCGCCGGCGCGATCCGCACGTACACGGTCATGCGGGAGCGCCGCAGCTCGCGCAGGTCGAAATCGTTGGCGGACGTCGCCGCATCCACTATTTGGTCGGCAAAGATCACCAGCGGCGCGTTAAAGGTCGCCAGCACCGAGCCCAGCGTGTTGTCCGGGTTCGACAGGAACCGCATCAGCGCGTCCACGCAGTCGTCCGACAAGGCGGTGCCCGCATCACGCCGCTCCCCGATCGTCTTGGCGAGGTAGTCCTTCAGCGGCCGGCCCAGGCCCGAGGACTGCCGCAGCAGCTCGCCGATCGTCAGCGGCAGCGGCGGCGTCTCCTGCACCAGCAGAAAAAGGCCGAGGAAGAGGTTGCGCGCCTGTGAATTGAAGAAGTTCTCGGTGTCCCCGCCCTTCTCGTTGTGCGGGTAGATGACGTGCGCGATCGCGAGCGCATCGCCCACCCGCTTTGCGCCCGGGCGCACGTAGGCAAGCGGGTTGAAGCGGTCCGTGCAGCCCGTCTCGGTGAAC